>JAESGS010000204.1_pt1 | contig 79892 bp, 77 predicted proteins | sample 9269761 | NCBI WGS metagenome assembly JAESGS01 (sample SAMN15741799, study PRJNA653493) | algae metagenome | isolation source: Cyanosarcina radialis HA8281-LM2 and co-occurring heterotrophs from damp... | place: USA: Makauwahi cave, Hawaii | collected 2011-01-06 | reverse complement strand
GGCAATCGAGACCAATGTGCCTGACCTGGCCAACGCGCGAACGTTGATCGACGACTTTCAGACGATGATCCGATCAAAGGCGGTCGCCAAATTGGACGCTTGGCTCGACCACGCCAAGGCCAGTCTCGTCAGCTCCTTCGCGAACGGCATCGAGAAAGACATCGCCGCGGTCCGCAATGCCATCATATCTCCATGGTCGAACGGCCAAACTGAAGGCCAGATCACCAAGCTCAAACTCATCAAGCGGCAAATGTACGGCCGCGCCAAGATCGATCTTCTCCAGGCGCGCCTCATCGGTGCAATTTAGCCCGTGGTCGCAGCGGAAATGCGTCAGAGCCCAATTTTTACCCCCCGTCTGTAGCGCGCGGCGGCGCGTGGGATGGCGGACAGGACTCTATGTTGCCGCCGGCAGCTGGTGCCCTGCAGCACGACCATCCGCTCGCTGCCGTCGCGCTTCTCGACGACATCCTCGCCCGCGCCCGTTCGAAAGCCTATACGCTCGCCGCACGCTATCTGAAGACACTCGTCGCAAGGTGCGACGCCGAGACCGCCGGCGTCGGCGGCATTGCTTCGCACGCAGACTACCATGCTGGCCTGGAAAAGCGCACGGCGGAAGTCAGGCTTCTGGTCGCTCGTGAAGTAGTGCCGGAACAGCGCGTCGCCGCCCCGCAATGGTATTGTGTGTCTTTGCAGGTGCGCAATTCCACTCTGCCCTTTATGCGACTTTGGACGAACACATGGCGAACATCGGTCCCTTGTCGCGTCTTGAGTTGAGTCGAACCTCGTGCCGCTTACCTCAGTGGCTAGGATCGGTCCCGCTATGGTAGCGGTCAGTCAGATGTTAGGTTCGTCCGAAATTTGTGTATGTATTTCGGACATCCAGTTTGCCCTCCGTCCGAAAAAAAGCTACAAGTTTCGGACATGCGCAATAATTCAGCCGACCTCAAGATGGCCATCCTCGCCCGCATCCGTGCTGATGCGCCGCGAAAGGTTTGGACTCCTTCCGACTTTGTCGACCTCGCCTCGCGCGACGCAGTCGACAAGGCCTTGCAGCGGCTAACGAACGCCGAAACGCTGAGGCGGATCGATCGCGGCCTCTATGACCAGCCCGGCTTCAACAAGCTCACGCAGAAACCGAACCCGCCCGATCCGCGCTCCGTCATCGACGCAGTCGGACGCCGTGACCAAACCCGGATGCTTGTCGACGGCATGACCGCGGCGAACGACCTGGGCCTAACCGACGCCGTCCCGGCGAAAATCGTGGTCCACACAGATGCGCGTCGGCGAGCGATCAAACTCGGCAATGTGACGATCACCTTTCGCCTGACGGCCGCAAGCAAGCTGTTTTGGGCCGGACGACCAGCGATGCGGATCGTTCAGGCGCTTCATTGGCTGCGCGACCTTTTAGATCGTAAAGGTGAGAGTGATCGGGTCAAGCGCAAGCTTGCCAAGCTTTTCGACGATCCAACCGCCGGGCCGTCCCTCAGAGCCGATCTAGCTGCCGGCATGACGGCGCTTCCAACATGGATGTGGGTGTTTCTCAAGCCACTGATCGACGGCGACGTTGGCAACCATGGTCGGCATCTCAGCGATGATCGCGCCGCTGGTGATGATGATGACGATCATGATCGTGATGACGATAATCGGCAGCGAGCTGTTGGCATTCGTTCGAGAAACAAACCTGCCTCCACGCGCAAGAAACAAGCCGACAAGCGCGGTCCAACGCGGGCGACGAAGACATGAATTCGGCTTTTGATGAGGTTCTCGCGGCCGGATCGGACGCGATGTTGAGCGCCTTCGATACGACCGCGCTGCGCCTCGGTACGGTATCGCAGAATATCGAGAAGGATTTTTGGGTCTGCTGGGCGCTGGATGCCTTGTTCCATGGTCTTCAAGCCGGGGGACCGCGTCTGCTTTTCAAGGGCGGCACGTCCTTGTCAAAGGGGTTCGGTCTGATCAGTCGTTTCTCCGAAGACATTGACGTGACGGTGTTTCGGGACGACATCGGTGAGCCAGCGACAATTGAAGAGCTTGACGCACTCAGCGGCAAAAGGCGTCGGGCACGGCTCGATGCAATTAAGGATGCCTGCCGGGCCTACATTAACGGCGAGCTACGCGACGAGCTGACGACAATCCTGCGGGAACGGCTCAAGGTCGCCGGTCTCGGTAGTGCTTCCGCACGCGTGGAGCCCGACGACAGCGACCCAGATGGACAGACCCTGCTGATTTGGTATCCGACGGCAACGCCCCAATCGGACTATGTGCGCGCTGCGATCAAGATCGAGTCCGGTGCGAAATCCGCGCTCGATCCGAACAGCGAAGTGCCTATCAAACCGTATGTCGACGATGACCTGCCGGCCCTCGATCTGACTGTTCCGGCTGTGCGCACCGTCGATCCCGAGCGGACGTTTTGGGACAAGGTGGTTATCTTGCACGGGCTGCGGTGCTGGTTCGACAGGCGCGGCGAGTTGAAAGGTGGCGGCCAACGGGTGTCCCGTCACTATTATGATCTGCACAGGCTTGCCCCAACGCCGACCGGCGTTTCCGCCATCGGCGACAAGGCGCTCGGCGCGGACTGCGTGGCGCACGCCCGGATGTTTTTCAATCGACCAGACTTCGATCTCACGAGCGCTGCGCCGGGCTCGTTCGCACTTGCGCCCCATGACGCGATGATCGAGCAACTCCGCACTGATTACAGGGCCATGCAGGGCATGATCTTCGGAGAGCCGCCGGCATTTGAGGCCGTCCTTGAGAGTATTGTCTCGCTTGAGGCGCGCTTGAACGAAACCAGCGCTGGCGAAAGCAGGGCGGAGCCATGAAGCAGTCGGAAGAAACGGTCGCCGCGGGGCAGGGAGCAGATCCGGATCTCGCGGGTGTCGCGGTCGTAGTCGCGCTTCGCAAACGGAAACTGACGGGTGAACTCTATGTGCGCGATCCGAAGGTGGAAGCGCTTATCGCCGACCTGGTGACGTTGCCGCGCGACGCGCTGCTCGCCCGGGCGGAAATCACCAAGCGTTCTGATCCCGGCTACGTTCCGAGCGAATGCCTCCTCTATTTCATTCGCGCCAGTAGCCGCGACAATAACGAGGCATGGTTTGAGCGCCTCTATCGGATACTGACCGAACGGGTGCTGCGCAGTCTGCCGAAGGCGGAAAGCCCGGACGGCAAGACGGAATCGCTTACGCGCGGAGACGTGCGCGCTAAGGTATTGGGGCGCTTCGTCGAGCTGCTTTCGGCCGACCGCGCGGGCCATGTCGACAAGCTCGACTATTTCGAGGTGCGCTTCGACGGCGCAGTGGCGAGCCTGCGGCGCGACGCGCAGGAGAAGGCCTGGCGCGAGGAGAACCGGTCCCGGCCGCTCGAATATGATGAGGAGAGCGGCGAACTGTCGCCGGAGGTCGAGACCACCGCAGGGTCGCACGATCCGTTCGCCGGGTGGGATTCTGACGATCCGGCTTACCGGTTGCGCATTGATGCAGCGATTGAGGCCTTACCACCAGAACAAAGCAGGATCATCCATATGTTGAAACTGGGCTTCCCCATAGACTCGAAGGAGCCGGACGTCATGACCATCGCCAAGGCCCTCGGCCGCTCCGAAAAGACCGTCCGAACCTATCGCGACAAGGCCTTCGTCGCGCTGCGCGCCGCCATGGCTGACGGAGATGAGCGGTGAATCCCGCCGGCGCACGTCCATCCCGCGAATCCGTGCTCGACGCGTTTGCAGTCGAGAGCGAGCCTGACCGGCCGACCTTGGAGCGCTATCTGCGGCTTTACCCGGAATATGCCGGGGAGTTGATCGACCTCTCGCGCGAGCTTAGGCGTGAAGCCTGTGACGATGCCGCACCGCTTTCCACCGCCGACCAGGCCTTGATCGATGCGGCTTGGTCGCGACACGCCGCGTCCTCTCCGGCGGCGGCGGCCGACCCTCTTGCGGCGCTGACGGTCGATGACTGGCGCGCGGTGGCCCGGGGGCTGGATGTGCCGCGGCAGGTCGTGACGGCGTTGCGCGAAAGGCGGGTCTTGCTTTCGAGCATTCCGCAGCGGTTTCTCCAGCGATTTGCCGAGGCGGCGAGGAGCACGGTCGCGCAGCTGGAAGCATCCTGGGGGCCGGGCCAACTGGCCGCGGCGCGCAGCTATAAGGCGGATGCCAAGCCGGCCGTCGGCGAGCAGGTCACCTTTGAGCAAGTGCTGATCGACGCCGGCGTCCCGACCGACAAGCGCGCCCGGCTGTTGGCGGAGACCGACTGAGATGGACGGCGTGGAGCTCGCCAGGCAGGTCGCCGCCGAGCTTCATGCTCGTCTCGTCGCCTCGAGCGCCGATCCCTGGTCGCCCTATGACTTTGCAGTCGCCGAGGCCAAGCGGCGCGGGATCGACGTCGAACCGACGGCCGTGGGCGCGGCCGTGCTCAACGGCGGCCGCGCGACCTTCGTCGCCGCCGACGATCTGATCCTTAATGAGAATGCGGGGTCTCGCTTCGAGCAGGCGTTCCTCGTGGCGCATGAGATTGGGCATGTCGAACTCGGCGACGACCCCGACAGCGAGCCGGCGCCGACGATCGATCCGGCGCGCCCGGCCGAGCCGTCGCCGGTCGGCATGGATCGGGTCGTCGATTATGGACGCCGGCAGCGCCGCGAGGTCCAGATGGACCTGTTCGCGCGCGAGCTTTTGCTTCCCCGCAACGTCGCGCGAGCGCTGCATGTCGACCAAGGGATATCCGCCTCGGCGATCGCCGCGAAGCTCGGCGCGCCGTTCGAAGTTGTCGCCCAGCAGCTGTTCGACGCCGGGAGCGGAACAAACTTGGGGGTTGGTAACGATTGCATCCGATCATGAGCGCTTTGGCGACAGAACCGGGATGAGCGCGCAATGGCAGTGACGGAGTGGGCAATCTTTATCGAAACGAGGCGACCCGACGGGACTCGCGAGCGCTGCGAAATCGGCGCCATCCGCCGCGACCTGTCATCACCTGTTGCGGACGACCTTGGTCTTCGACTTGAGGAGGCGAAAGGATTGCTGCAGCAGCTTCAAATTCGGATGATCGACGGCCAAGTCGAGCAGAGCGCTACCCTGGATCGCAGATGCTGTCATTGTGGGTTGACGCGTCCTCTTCACGATCGCCGGCAGCGGGTCATCCAAACCCTGTTCGGCACGGTGTCTGTCCGCCAACCACGGCTCCGTCCTTGCCCTTGCCGTCGACCCGAGACCGATTCTTTGGGATCTGGCGCGCGATCCAGACGTGTGTCAAAGCTTCTGAAAGGGCGCGCCACGCCCGAACTCGTCCGTATCCAGGCGGAGCTTGGTGCAAGGCTGTCGTTCCGTGAGGCTGCCCGTGTCATCGACTTGTTTCTTCCAAGTGGTGTCGGCGCCAATCACATGACGGTGCGCCGACGCCTCGCCGAGATCGCTGATCAAGTCGAGGCGCGCGACCATGCCAGCCCGCATCGCATGAGCCTGTCCAAGGGTGGACCGCTGATTGTTTCCCTCGACGGAGCCCACATCCGCGCTGTCCCGGGATTTCAGACCCGCCATTTTGAGGTGACCACCGGCCGTGTCGATGCGAAGGAACGACCGGCACGGCACTTCGCAGTCGCGCCGAACGTCTCGATGAGCCGGCCAGACACCGTCCGCAACGCTCTGCGAGCTCAAGGCTGGCTCCCCGGCCGCGAGGTGATCGTGCTTAGCGATGGTGATCCCTCGCTCGTTGGCGCGGTGCGAACAGCAGTACGTGGGTCCGTGACGCACATTCTGGATTGGTTTCACATTTCGATGCGTGTGCGTCATGTCGAGCAGACGTTGGCAGGCCTGCTCGGATCGGACCTGGAGCACAAGGGTCCACTGGACCATGCCGCCTTCAACGTCGATCGCCTGCGACACCTGATCTGGAACGGCTATGCCGAAGAGGCTTGCCGCACGCTGCCTGGCATCATGCAGATGGCTGCCAACGCCGTGGTCCTGAACGGGCAACAGGGACGAGCACGTATTGAGCGTTTTGTACGGCTCGTCCGGGAGCTCGAGACCTATTTGGAGCTGAACACCAGCGCCTTGATTGACTACGGACGCCGTTATCGAGCCGGCCTGCCTATCTCGACATCACGCGCCGAGTCGACCGTGAATAGCCTTGTGAATACCCGAATGAACAAGCGCCGGCAGATGCGCTGGCCGCCACAAGGTGCTCACCGTGTGCTGCAAGTCCGCGCAGCTGTGGTCGACGGCCGGCTCTCGGGCGGTCAGCTTCGTCTGACAGGTTGATCACCCCCACGTTTGTTCCGCTCCCAACGCCAAGAGTGATTATCAAATTAACTGCTCATTCTCAAATTAAGTGCAAGTCTAAGTATTTGGAACCGTTTGTACGGCATTCTCATAATTAAGTGCCAAGCGACACATCTGCCGCCGGACGCGCGCTGGCGCGAATGGATGCACCGAGTCGAAGCGACGATTTTTGCAGCGAGCGAGCCGGTGACGCGCGAAACGCTGGCGCGCATCGTCGGCAGGAGCTGCAGCATCGACCTTCTGATCGACGAAATTCGCGAGGAGCTGCGCGGGCGGCCGTACGACCTGGTCGCCGTCGCTGGCGGTTGGAAGCACCTGACCCGCCCGGCCTATGCCGACGCTATTCGTGCGGCCGTTGGCGGCAACGGGCGTACAGTGGACCTGACACAATCTGAAGTGCTGGTGCTGATGGGCATTGCCTACTTCCAGCCGATCACCCGCGGAGAATTGTCATCGTTCTTCGGCAAGGAAATCAGCCGCGACTTCGTCGGCCATCTGCGCGGCGCCGGGATGATCGCCTCCGGTCCGCGCAGCCCGACGCCGGGCGCGCCCTACACCTACGTCACGACGAAAGAATTCCTGCTGGAGTTCGGTCTCGATACGCTGCGCGACCTGCCGGATTTCGAGGCGCTCGAAGACGCCGGGCTACTGTCGAAGGAAAAGCTGTTGGCAGGGGATATTCCGGCTGGGCTGGCGAGCGGAGAAATCGACGGTGAGGAAGAGACACAGGTCGATATCCTTGAGAACGAAAGTGCCCTTCAAAATGACCAGCAAACCTCGGGCAGTGTACTCTTATAGACCGCCAGAGTGGCTGGTGGGGTGATGCTGCCGCCCTCTTTGTATTCCTCAAGTGCAGTGTGTGCCGAACGCATAAGCAGAGCGCGTTAACCACCCAAGTCGGTTGAAGTGTGCGCCGTCAATTGCGGCACCAGCACCTCTTTGGCGGTCAATGTCACAGAACTGTCATAAACCTCCGCATGATCTCGATTGTCGGGGCGCGTCGAATTGAAGAAAAGATCGCGGCCCATGACGATTTCCACATCCTCCGGCGCGTCCGCGCGCCTGCTGTTGCCGCCCCGTGAGCTGAAGGTTGCAGCGATCATCCTGACGGTGGGGGCAATGGCGAGTCTTGCGGTGCTGGCCGCAGACCAGTGGTGGGGGATCGACCATTACGATCTCGTCCGCGACCCCAACGCCATCGCCAACAATCCCAACTATTTTGGCCTCGTCTCAAATCTCGGCATCGTCCTGTGGATGGTTGGCGCTGTCGGCGCGCTGCAGGCCCACGCGGCCTTGAAGCGTCGACCCGGCCGCGATTTGGGCAACCTCCTGCTTTTCGGGGGCATATTCTCCGCCGCGATGGGGCTCGACGATCTTTTCATGCTGCACGAATCGATCGCGACGTTCGGCATCCCCGAAATCGTCGTCCTTGTGCCGCACGCGCTGCTGCTGGCGATGCTGTGCCATCGGGCGTGGCTGCTGCGATCCGCCACGCCTTGGCTGCTGCTCGCAGCCTGCGTCGGTGCCTTCGCCCTTTCGATGGTGATCGACGTCTATCCGGTCAATTTTGGCGGACAGGTTTTCATCGAGGAGAGCTTCAAGCTTCTCGGCATCATGTTTCTGACAGCCTATCTCGTGATGACGAGCCAGAAGGCGCTGCGCGCCTAACGGGCCGCCACGAGCGATTCCGTATCCGTCCTGCCGTGCACGTTCGCATGGCGGGCGGTCAGTTGGCCTGCGGCGTAGTAGATCAGGAACGAGCCGATCGTATAGGGATAGAGGATGTCGACCTCGACGAAAGAGCGGATGAGAAGCAGTACCGCAAGTCCGAACAGTACGTAGGCTGCCTGATCGCTGGCGCGTGACAGAAGGCGCCCCAGATGGGCGAGGAGCACGCCGCCTATTAGGACGCAGATAAGAGCGAAGCCGACCGCGCCGAGTTCTACCAAGGCCTCAATATAAGTGTTGTGGAAGTGGAAGCCGGTCCGGGTTGCGATGTAGAACTCTGCCCACAGCCGTTCGGCCTCGGCGAAGCCCTGCACCCAGTAGCCCTGGTAGCCGACCCCCAAAACTGGCGCCTTCGCGATGGAGGCGAGGCCTTCCGACCACAGATAGGTCCGTCCCGTCAGCGTCGCATCCTTGCCGAAGATTGCCAGCACCGCATCGAGCGCGTCGGCATTGAGAGCGACGACGATACCCCCGGTGGCGACGATAGCCAGGGCGACGAAAAGCACCTTGCGTGCTGCAGGCGAGAACAGGAGCACCGCGCGCATACCCGCCATCGCGGCGAGGGTCAGCACGATGCCGATGAGCGACGTCGCCGATTGCGAGGCGACGAGCGCATAGGCAGAGACGCCGCCAAACGCCGTCGCGACGAGCCGGGTGATGAAGGTCGCGTCGAGCAGGAACACGGCCACGAAGGCGAAATAGACGCCGAGCGATGCGTAGAAACCGAGCTGGTTCTTCGAGGAGAAGGCTCCGACAAAACTGTAGGTGCCGTCGAGCGGATCGAAATGATAGCCGCCGAAGGCAAAGGAATAGGTAAGAACCAGCGCAGCACCGGCAAGGACGCCGAAGCTCAGCGTCCGCGCCCCGACGACACGCGCCGCGATCAGTGCGCAGACGATGTGCGTGGCATATTGCACGCTCGCCCGCGCGCTCGTGCCGGGTGCCAGCGACCAGAAGGTGGACAGGCAGGCGAGCACGCCGAACGCCAGTATCCAGTGATAGCGCGCATAGTTGCCGAGCACCCGGCGATAATCGATGAGGGGGAGCGGCAGCCACAATGCGTAATAGGCGATGACGGCAGCCGGACCAAAGCGCGTCGAGTAGGCGAAGACGAACACCGACAGCGAAATTGCCACGACGCCATACGCGAAATTGCGCTCCGGTGAGACGATTGATGCCTTGGCGACCCGCATCCGCTCTAGCTTGGCTGCTCGACTGCGGCAGCCGCGACCGGTTCGATCTTCACCTTGACCACGTCGCCCGGCAGGACCGGCGTGTGCTCCTGCGCGGACATTTCCTGCGGCTCGCCGTCGATCTCGCGCACGATGACGTAGCTGATGTCGGGCTCGGCGGCGCCAGCGACCTCGGGCGCGATCGACAGGGCTTCCTGCATCAGGCTGTTGCTGGTCAGGATTTTCAGGTTGGCCGCCTCCAGATTGGCTTCGGTCTGCTGGAGTTCCTGCGCGACTTCCGCGTCGCGGTCGTTACGCAGTGCGTTGGCGTCCTGCGTCGCCTGGGCGATGTCCTGCTTGGCGCGCAGGGCGGCGGTTTCCATGTCGAGCACCCGGCCCTCCAGATCGGCGACCGAACGGCCGATGGACAGCACGCGCTCGTTGACGACGAGACCGCGGTCGGCCAGGTCACCGATGCCCGCAAGTTGCTCGCGCGACAGCTCGATCTGCTCGTTCTGGCTTTTGATCTTCCGTTCGAGTGCGACGATCTCGTTTTCGAGCAGTTTCTTGAGGTCCTCGATCGCGGCGAGCTGGCGCTCGAGCCGCTCGGCGCGTGCATCGCGGAAGGCCGTTTCGTCCTCGATCAGCTTCTGGCCTTGTTCGGTGCCGCTCAGTTCCTCCGGGAATTGAATCTCTGCGCTTCCCGTCGTCTCGGCTTCGAGACGCGCCTTTCGCGCAATGAGCCGCATCCGGTCGGCGCTGAGCACGTCGACGTCGCCGCTGGCATTGATGAAGTCGCGCTCGATCCGCTGTCCGGTCTCGGCCGAGCGGCGCATGCCGCCGGCGATGCTGACGGCTTTCAGCACGGTGAGGTTGGGATCGAAGGGATAGCGACCGGGCGTCGCGACGTCGCCCGCTAGGAAGAAAGGCCGGTACTCGGCAAGCTCGACGGAGGCTTCCGGACGATCCATGAGGCCGAGCTTCTGCTGCAGCGCGTCGCCGATCTCTGTCGCGACGTCCGCGGTCGTGCGCCCGTTCGCCTCGACTTCGCCGACGATCGGCACGGAGATGACGCCGGCCGGGCCGACGACATATTCACCGCTGATCGACGACCAGTCTCGCACGGCACCTTCGGCCGTCTGCCATTCGACGATGCGGATGTTGAGCTTGTCCATCGTGCCAAGCGTGTAGCCTTCGGCGGTCGCGAAAGTGACCGAGCCGGAAAGGACGCAAAGCGCACCGGCAAGGCCGCGGAAGATCGGGGAGTGCCTCATGGTCAATAGCTTCCCCGCGCCGCCACCACGACTGGCACGGTTCTGAGGATGATCTTCATGTCGAAGACGATCGACCAGTTTTCGACATAGTGCATGTCGTAGGCGACGCGCTGCGCATAGGAAACGTCGTTGCGGCCGCTGATCTGCCACAGGCCGGTGAGACCGGGACGCGACTTGAGATAGTAGCTCGCCGCCTTGCCGTAGAGCTCCAGCTCTTTCTTCACGACGGGGCGCGGGCCGACGATGCTCATGTCGCCGATGAGGATGTTGTAGATTTGTGGCAGCTCGTCGAGGCTGAGCTTTCGCAGGACGATTCCGACGCGCGTGACACGCGGGTCGTCCTTCAGCTTGCGGGTCGCCAGCCATTCGTCCCGCGCCTCGGGACAGCGGGCGAAATGCGCGGCGAGGACTTCCTTGCCATTGGGCACCATCGTGCGAAATTTCAGGCAATCAAAATCCAGCCCGTTCCGTCCGATACGGCCGTGGCGATAGAAGACGCTGCCGCCGTCTGACAGCTTGACCATGGCGGCGAGCATCAGGAACAGCGGGCTCAGCGCAATTAGGCCGGCGAGCGCGCCGCAGATGTCGAAGCCGCGCTTCCAAGCGCCGCCGATCGCCGGTGGCTCGTTACGGGTGAGGCCGTGGTTTCGTTCGCGACTGATCTCACGTGAGACGAGTTTCATTCGGCTCTCCAAGAATGGGACGATGGGCTTCTGCTGTTTTGCAATGCAACATTAATCGGGAAGAAGAGATAAGCGCCATCTGTGCTCACAATCGGACAGGAGACAAATATGGCATCATATTTTGTAACCGCGGGTAATTGGGAGCGATGACGGTTTTATACAGCGTCAAATTCCGATCGGATTTCATGTAGACAAAAAGTAAAAAAACTGAACTTGTCTGGTCGTGTATTTCCAGACATCAAAGAATCCGCCGATCGCTATCAACTGAGGGTCGATCAAACGCGAAATCCGTAATCTGGATGGCGGTATTGATTTATCGCAATGCAGCATAGCGCGCGTGTGATGCAAGCTTTCGATTGCAGGGTGTGGTCAAAGTCACTATAGACTGGAAGCGTGCGCCGAAGCGCTGGAACTGGCTCGACGGGAATAGAAAACAACGTTTCCTGCGCCACGCCCTGCGCTCGACTGGCTGCTTGGGGTCGGCAATGTCTTTCTCAATGTTCCTGCGTGGATTCCTGGTTGCGATCGCGATTTTCGCGGTCGTGACTTACGTCGTGACGCAGTCGCTCGCCACGACAGTGATCAACACGCTCATCTGCGCGGTGCTGATCCAGGTCGGTTATGCGGTCGCCGTCCTGTGGATGGTCGCGCGCACGACATCTCCGACCGCGAAGGACCCGCAAAACGAGCGGGGCGAGGCGAGCGGGATCGATGCGTCCGCTCCCAAGGAGCCAGCAGGCCGCATCGGCAATGTGCCCAATTCCAGACATCTGTAAGTTAACCACGGTAACGCGGCGCGGCACCGTATCGCCATAGTTCTGGTCGATGCCTTGCCCCTCAACCAAAGGGGGACCACGCGCCTTGCCAGTTCACCAGAACGATCGACCGGATTCCGATGTCTGCGTCATCATCGCGGCCAAGGACGCCGGCGCGATGATCGCGCGGGCGGTCGCATCCGCGCTGGCCGAGCGGCGCGTGGCGGAGATCGTCGTCGTCGACGACGGCTCGCGCGACGATGCGACGGAAATGGCCGCGCGTTCGGCCGATGACGGATCGGGCCGGCTGCGTGTCCTTCGCCTGCCGGAGAACCGCGGCCCCGCCCATGCCCGGAACGTGGCGATCGAGAATGCTGCGTCGCCTTTCCTGGCGATCCTCGACGCGGACGATTTTTTTCTCCCCGGCCGCTTCGACGCCATGCTCGACGGCGAGGACTGGGATTTCGTTGCCGACGACATTCTGTTCGTCGACGAGCGGCTGGCGGCGAATGTGCCGGAGGCTCCGTTCAACGAAGGCGAGCCGCGTTTCGTCGGCTTCACCGAGTTCGTCGACGGTAACATCTCGCGCAAGGGCGCGGAGCGCGGCGAAATCGGCTTCCTGAAGCCGGTGATGCGCCGCGTCTTCCTTGACCGCCACGGCCTTCGCTACAACGCCTCGCTGAGGCTGGGCGAGGATTTCGACCTCTATGCCCGTGCGCTGGCGCATGGCGCGCGCTACAAGGTGGTGGGGCATTGCGGATATGGAGCGATCGTGCGTGCGGATTCGCTGAGCGGGCGGCACCGGACGCTCGACCTTAAGCATCTTTACGAGGCCGACCGGGACATTCTCGATTCGATGACGCTTGGGAGGCGGGACGAAGACGCAATGCGCGCCCATGAGCGCCACATTCGCGGGCGGTACGAATTGCGCCATTTCCTCGATCGCAAGTCCGAGGCCGGGCTGGTTCGGGCTGGGCTCGAACTCTTTGCGCGGCCGAGCGCCGTTCCCGCCGTGGCCTTGGGCATCGCGTGGGACAAGATGCAGGCTGCGCGGCGCGGGCGGAACGGGCCCTCCACGCACGAGATCGAGCCGCCACGCACGCTGCTCACCGGGCGCGTTGCCGCTCAGAAATAGTCCCGCCGCACCTCGTTGAGAACTGTGCGAAGCCGGTCCTTGCTGGCCTGCAGGACGGCGCCGTCGCTCAGTTGCGGCGTCGACCGCGCAGCGCGCCAGAGACCGAGAGCGGCCGGGCTGCCGAGGAGGTTCTTGGTCAGGACGCGCATGCGGCCCGAAGGCCCGGTCTTCGGACTCTCTTCGAAAAGAACGTTTCCGTCAGGCGCTTCGTGCGACCGGCCGGCATAGTCGACGCCCCAGAAGCGGGCACCCTTGGTGATCGCCTCAGCCCTTGAGGAGAGTGCGATCCGGCGCGGCGCATAGGTCAGCCCCAGCGACTTCGCCCAGTCGTTCCACTTGAAGCTGTTGATGCTCTCCGAGGTCGAGACGGCGACCCACGGCACGCGGAACGCATCGGCAAGGATTGCCGCGTGCATGGATTCCGCGATAACGAGATCGGCGCCGGCGATCTGCCAGATGACGTGTTTCGCCTCGCCGCACGGATCTACATAGGACATGCCGGCAAGGCTGCAAAGCTGCGGCCACAGCCCGCCGATGGTCGATTCCCAATGCGGCACGAACACGGTGCCGCCGGTCTTTGGAATGTCTTGGAACGCCTGCATGTCGGTTACCATCACCGCCGGATCGACGATGCCGAAGGCGGGATCGTAGCCGAACTTTTCCGCCGTCAGCGGCCCGCGCAGCGCGCGCACGTCCCAGTCGGGACCGGTCGTGTCCGGCGCCTCTCCATAGCCGAAGCCACTGCCGATCACGAGCTTTCGTCCGACGCGGGGCAGAAGGGCGGCGTTCAGCACGGTGCCGACGCCGACGAGGAGGACGTCGTCGGCGACGTCGCGAAAACCGGGCAGCAGGAAGTCCCAGAGCCAGAGATTGAGGTCGTCGCCGAAATTGCCGTGCGCGGATTCCCAGTAGAACGGCGTCATGGCCGGGCGGCCTTCGGTAGGAACTTGCCCATTGCGAGGCCCATCGCGCTCGTCACGATGCGCGGGTCGCGCCACGCCCAATGCGCCAACTGGCGGAACTGCGGCGCGCGGCGGCTTTTCACCAGCCGCGCCTGCCCCCACAGCGCCTGCTGGCGCGCGGTCTGCTTGTAGGCTTCGATCGAGGCGTGGTCGTCGGCGCCGTGTGGGAAGCGCGCGCCGAGCCTGTCGAGCGCGACCCAGGTGTTGAACTGCTGCTTGAGGAAGAGCGGCGAGGTGCTGTCGACGCCGTGGAAGATGTTGACGCCTTCGCCGCGCGTCGCGCCGACCGCGTCCGAGAGGATGGTGCGCCGGCCATTGCGCACGCATTCGTAGAAGAAGAGCACGTCCTCGGCCGCCAGCCGCAGGCTCGCCTCGAAGCGCGTCGTGCGAAAGAGGTGCGCGCCGATCACCATGGCGGAGAGGTGCATGAAGCTCCAGTTCTTCAGCATGACGCTGGCGATGTCGGGGATTTCGACGATCGGCGGGTCGTCGTCGAGGCGCACGACCTGCGTCACCTCCGAAAGCGCCGAGACGCCGAAATGGTAGTAGAAGGCGTCGCCGCCCGAGATCGACGCGAAATAACAGTCGGCCTCAAAACGTGACAGGTTTTCGACCGCGATCCTGAGATGATCGGGCGTCCATTCGTCGTCGGAATCGAGAAAGGCGACATAGGTGCTGTCGGCCGGAACGGCGTCGAGGCCGGCATTGCGGGCGGCGCCCGGCCCGGCATTCGTTTGCGTCACGACATGGACGCGGGCGCGCTCTTCGGCGATCAGGCCGGAAAGTTCGGGTTCGAGCGGGCAGGGAGATTCGTCGTCGACCACGATGATGTCGAAATCCGCGTGCGACTGTGCGAACACCGACGCTAAAGCCCGGCGCAATATGCCCGCGTCGCGCTGGTAGTAAGGGATGACCACGCTGCACTTCGTCATCTTTTGGCGCCTTTTCTGACTAGGGAGGGACCGCGTTTCGTGCCGCATCCGTGGCGGCGGGAGGCGAAACTCGCCGGGTTCCGATCGGCGGCCCTGCGACCAGCACGAAAGATATTTGCCCAATGCCGCCAATGATCTCGCTTCGAACCGTGACCCACAATGTCGGCTGGAGCGTGTTGTCGAAGACCAGCACATTCGGGCTGAAATTTGTCACCGTGCCTGTCCTCGCCCGACTGCTGACGCCGGAAGAGTTCGGCATCGTCGCCGTCGCGCAGACCGTCGTCCTGTTCCTGACGATGGTCGGCGGCGCGGGCCTCGCTGCCGCGCTGGTGGTCGAGCGGAGCGAGGACGAGACGACGATCCATTCCGTGTTCTGGGCCAATTCCGCAATGGCGATGGCGATGGCGGGCGCGCTCTACGCCTTCGCCGAACCGCTCTCCACGCTTATGGGCGCGCCGGGCGGCGGGGATGTGGTCAAGGTCATGGCGCTGATCATCCCGATCCAGCTTTGCGGCGACGTCGCCTACGCGCTTCTGGCGCGCCGGATGGCCTTCGACAAGGACGCGTTCTGGAGCGTCTTGTCGGAATCCGTCGGAGCCGTGTCGGCGGTCGTTCTGGCTCTTTCCGGATGGGGGTTGTGGGCGCTGGTTGCTCAACTCTTCATTTCCGCAACGCTACGCCTCGGCGGGCTGTTCTGCGCAACCCACTATCGCCCGCGCTTCATGTTCTCGTTCGCGCGCATCCGCGCCTTGTGGGGCTACAGTGCCGGCCTAATGGGCTCGGAGATATTCAACTTCGTCACCTTCCAGTCGCCGCTCGTGATCGTCTCGCGCTTTCTCGGCGTTGCCGAAGCCGGCGCCTATTCGGCCGCCAACCGCTTCGCCAGCATTCCGAACCAGGTCGTGCTGGCGGCGCTGATGGGCGTGCTCTTTCCGACCTTCAGCCACATTGCCGACGACGCCGAGCGCCGCGCGCGGGCGCTGTTCCTGTCGACGCAGGTCTGCAGCCTCGTCCTCGCGCCGATGATGTTCGGCATCTGGGCGATCGCGGAGCCGGGCATGTATGTGATCTTCGGCCGGCAATGGGCGTGGGCGTGGCCGGTGCTGGGTCTTCTGGCGCTGTCGAAGGGCATCCTGGCGCCGTGCAGCACCTACATCCCGTATTTGAAAGGCGTCGGCAAAAGCTATGTGCTTTGGTGGGTGGCCGTCGCCCGCGCCGTGCTGGTGAGCGCGGCCGTGACCTACGGCGCCGTGACCGGCGGCCTCGTGGAGGCAATGGTGTGGCTCTGCGTTGCCAACGCCGTGACGCTCGTCTTCTATTGCTGGACCGTGTTCCGCACCGATGGCTTGCCGTTCCTGCGCAATTTCCTCGTCACCTGCCGCCCGATGGCGAGCGCCTTCGCCATGGCGGTGGCGGTGCGGTTTCTGGTCGAGCGGTTGCGCGATTCGGATTTCGGCCCCATTGCCCAGATCGCAATCGGCGGCGCGGCGGGCGCCATCATCTATGCCGTGCTCATCCTCCTGACCGAGCGCGCGCTGGTGCGCGACCTTTTCGGCATGGTCGCCAGGCTTCGCGGCGGGGCGCAGGCCAGCCCCACTTCATGAACTGCGTTACCGGGCGATCATCGCAGTGCAGCATATGAATGCCGGGTTTGCGCCCTCGACGCGCGTCACCCGTTAACCTGGATACTAACGCGGCCTCACAATTCGTTATCCCGGATCGCGCCGCAATTGGGCAGGCAGCCACATTCTCATCCGGTCGCGGGGCTATATGCATCGCAGCATCAGCTTGATCGGGAGGTTTCCGACGCGGTCCTTGGGAGGGGGCGGCGCGGAGAAGAAGGTGAGAGACCCTATGGCCCACGAACCGACCCGCCTGCGTTCATCTGCAGCTTCGAAGACCCTCGCGATCGCCGCCGTGCTCGTCTGCGGCGCGAGCCTCGCGCATGCCGTCGAGGGCGGCGAATCGTTTCTCGAGGAGTTCGATGAACTCGCTTCCGACCGCTGGTACGTCTCGGACGGCTGGTCGAACGGCGATCACCAGAACTGCACCTGGTCGAAGGAACAAGTTTCGGTCGAGGGCGGCGTGCTCAGCCTCGGCTTTGCCGCCGAGAGCTACAAGGACCGCGACAATGTCTGCGGCGAAGTCCAGACGCATGAGCGCTACGGCTACGGCACCTACGAGGTGCGGATGAAGGCCGTCGAGGGGTCGGGGCTCAACACCGGGTTCTTTACCTATATCGGCCCGGTCCACGAACAGCCGCATGACGAGATCGATTTCGAGGTGCTCGGCAAGGACCCGTCGAAGGTTCAGGTGAACCAATATGTCGACGGCGAGAATGTCGGCGACGAGGAACTGGTCGACGTGGCCGGCGGCGCGGCGAGCGACTTCAACGACTACGCCTTCGTCTGGGAGGAAGGCCGCATCGCCTGGTACGTCAATGGCGAACTCGTTCACGAGGCGACCGATCCGGACAAGCTGCCGAGCCATGCCTCGAAGATCTATCTGAGCCTCTGGGGCTCGGACACGCTGACCTCGTGGATGGGCGCGTTCGAGGCACCGGGCGAGCCGGTGGCGGCGCAGATCGAGCGCGTGGCGTTCACCGCGCCGGGCGACGATTGCCAGTTCCCCGAATCCGTCGCCTGCGCGGACTAAGCCAACGATGCTTCACGTTCTCTATCTGGTTCATGACCTGACCGATGCCGCGGTCAGCCGCCATGTGGCGATGCTGGAGGCCGGCGGCGCGCGCGTGACGGTCGCCGGGTTCCGCCGCGACGACCGGGCGGCGCCGATGCGGCTCGGGGCGGGCGCGCCGATCGATCTCGGCGTGACGCGCGACGGCCGATTCGCGCAGCGCATCGCGGCGGTCGCCGGCGCCGCGTTCGCGCTGCGAACGCGGCTCGGCGTGGTCGCGCAGCCGGAAATCGTCATCGCACGCAATCTCGAAATGCTGGCGCTCGCCGATCGGGCGGCGGGGCTTTTCCCCGCGCGGCCGACCATCGTCTATGAGAGCCTCGACATTCATCGCCTGCTGCTCGGCGACAACGCCGTCTCGCGCGCCATGCGTGCCGCGGAGCGGCGCTTCGGGCGGGAGGTGGCGTTGCTCCTGACGAGTTCGCCGGCCTTCGTGCGCGAATATTTCCAGCCCTACGGCCAGATCGACGCGCCGGTAGTGCTTCTGGAAAACAAGGTGCTCGATCTTGGCGGCACGAAGCCCAGCCGTTCTTGGCCCGCAAATGGCGAGCCGTGGAAGATCTGCTGGTTCGGCGCGCTGCGTTGCGCGCGCTCGCTCGACATGCTGATCGAGGCGGCGGACAGGCTGGACGGACGTGTCGAGCTGATCCTGCGGGGCCGCCCGGCCCATGACGCCATCCCCGATTTCGACGCGCGCGTGGATGCCGCGCCGCATGTCGCCTTCCATGGCCCGTACCGCAATCCGGACGATCTCGAGGCGATCTATGGCGAGGTGCATTTCAACTGGGCGATTGACTTCTTCGAGGCGGGCCTGAACTCCGAATGGCTGTTGCCGAACCGGCTCTACGAGGGCGGGCGGCATGGCGTGGTGCCGATCGCGCGGGCGGGCACCGAGACGGGTCGGTTCCTGGCCGACCGCGGCATCGGCATCGTGCTCGACACCTGTTCCGCGGATGAACTCGTTCGGATGTTTTCCGGCCTCGACGGCGACCGGATCGCTGAGCAGCGTGCGCAGCTTGATGCCGTCGACGCCGCGACCTGGACGGCGACGCGCAGCGACTGCGAAGCGCTCGTCGCGCGGCTCGCAAACCTTAAAGGCGCACAGCCCGGATTGAAGGTGGCGGCATGACGCTGAACGAACTTCGAGAGTACGTCATGACCGATGACCTTGGCACCGGCAGTCCGCGGGTGATGGTGGTGATTCCGTGTCTCGACGAGGCCGCCCACATCGCTGGCCTCATCGAAAAGCTGATGCCTTCGGCCGAGCGGCTCGACATGCCGATCCTGGTCCTGGATGGCGGCAGCAGCGACGACACGGTGAGCCTCGTCCAGGATATTGCCGCGCGCAACCCGCGCGTCCGGCTAATAGACAATCCGCGCCGCCTCCAGAGCGCCGCCGTCAATCTCGCGGTTGCCCTGCACGGCGACGATTTCGACTATCTGATCCGCGTCGACGCCCATGGCGGCTATCCGGACGATTATTGCGACCGGCTGGTTGAGGAGGCCGTGCGCACCGGGGCGGATTCGGTCGTCGTCGCGATGAAGACGCAAGGCGACGTGCCGTTCCAGCAGGCGACGGCGCTGGCGCAAAATTCGCCGCTCGGCAATGGTGGCTCCAAGCACAGGGCGGGAGCGACCGGCCGCTGGATCGACCATGGCCATCACGCGCTGATGTCGGTCGCAGCGTTCCGCGCCGTCGGCGGCTATGACGAGAGCTTCAGTCACAATGAGGACGCCGAGCTCGACCACCGGCTCAACGTCGCCGGCTTCCACATCTGGATGACCGACCGCACGGTGATGACCTACTATCCGCGCTCGACGCCCCGCGCGCTTTTCCGGCAGTATCTCGCCTATGGCCGCGGGCGCGCCCGCAATGTTGTCAAGCATCGTTCGATTCCGAAGCTCCGCCAGATGATTCCGCTGATGGTCGCGCCGGCCGTCGCCGGCGCGCTGTTGGCCGTGGTCAGCATCGCGGCCATCATACCGGCGTTTGCCTGGATGGCGGCCTGCCTTGCCTATGGCGCCTGGCTGGCGGTATTCCGCGGCGAGCGCAACGGCCTGCTTGCCGGCGTCTCGGCCATGATCATGCACCTTGGCTGGTCTGCCGGGTTCTGGCTGCAACTCGCCTTTCCGGCACGCAATCGAGTGGGCGCATGATGACGCAAGCGCTTCGCATCGACATCGCCGTCTGCACCTACAGGCGTCCGCAACTCGCCGAGACGCTGCGCTCGCTCGGTGCGCTCGTCGTGCCGGAGGGCGTGACGCTGCGGCTGATCGTGGCGGACAATGATGTCCGGCCAAGCGCCGAAGGGATCGTTCGCGACATGGCCCTGCGCCTGCCGTTCCCGGTCGCCTATGTCCACTGCCCGGCCTCCAACATCTCGCTCGCCCGCAACGCCTGCCTCGACCATGCGGAGGGCGACTGGCTCGCCTTCATCGACGATGATTGCAGCGCATCCCCGCACTGGCTCGCGGCGCTCGTTGCCAAGGCGCGCGAGACGGGTGCCGATGCGGTTCTCGGGCCGGTCGAAGCGATCTATGGCGATGGTGCGCCCGGCTGGATGCGGCGCGGCGATTTTCATTCGACCAACCCCGTCTTCGTGCGCGGACATCTCCTGACCGGATACACCTGCAACGTGCTGATGAACGTCGCTGCGCCTTCGCTTCAGGGACGCCGGTTCAACCTCGCGCTCGGCCGCACCGGCGGGGAGGATACCGAGTTCTTCTCCGGCGTGGTGCGCGATGGCGGCCGTCTCGCCTTTGCAGGCGATGCATTGGCGAGCGAGCCGGTTCCGGCCGAACGCGCGCAGTTCGGATGGCTCGCCAAGCGACGCTTCCGCACCGGCCAGACACATGGCCGGCTTCTGGCGAAGACCAATGACGGCGCATCGGCGAAGGCCGTCGCACTGGCCGCGGCGAAGGCTGCTTTCTGTGCAGGCGGCGCGGTCGTGACGGCGCTCGCGCCGGTCGCGCGCAATCGCTACGTGCTGCGCGCGATGATGCATGGCGGCGTCGTCAGTGGCCTCCTGGGCGTGCGCGAGATCGCGCTTTACGGCGATGCGCCTGCCGCCATCGAGGGGAGGCGCGACCATGCAGCCTGACGTCAGTTTCGTGATCGCCGCCTTCAATGCGCAGGAGACGATCGAGCGGGCGATCGCGAGCGCGCTCGCGCAGGAGGGCGTCTCGGTCGAGGTGATCGTCGTCGACGACCGCTCTGCCGACGAGACGCGGACCCGCGTGCGCGCCATCGCCGACGATCGCATCGTTCTGGTCGAGAAGCGCGTCAATGGCGGGCCGGGCGCGGCGCGCAATGCCGGCCTCGCGCTTGCCAAGGGACGCTACGTTGCCGTGCTCGATGCCGACGACACGGTCGCGCCGGACCGGACGGCGCGGCTCTTCGCGTGGGCCGATGAGGCCGGCGCGCAGATCGTTCTCGACGATCTCGAAGTCGTCGACGAACGCGGCGCGAAGCCGACGTCGCGGCCGATGTTCGGCCGCGCGCGGCTGGAGGCGCTGCCACAGGTGACGCTTGCGTCCTTCATTGCCGGCAACCTGATGTTCGAGAGCGAGTTTTCGCTCGGCTACCTCAAGCCGATGCTCTGCCGCGATTTTCTGCGTGCGCACGGCATCACCTATGACGAAGAACTGCGGATCGGCGAGGACTACCTGCTGATGGCCAACGCGCTCGTGCACGGCGCGCGCTGCGTGGTCGAGCCTGCGCCGGGCTATCAGTACCATCTCGTCGACGGCTCGATCTCGCGCGTCCTCAGGCCCGAGCATGTCGCTGCGATGCGCGCCGGCGACGCGCGGTTCCTGGCGCGTCATGTGCTTGACGGCGAGGCCTTGGCCGCGCAGGCGCGCCGCACGCGCAGCCTCGAGGAGGCGGCGTCGTTTCTCGACCTCGTCGACCAGATCAAGGCCCGGTCGGCGATCGGCGCGATGCACGCGGCGCTGTCCGATCCTTCCGCGATCCGGCTGCTGAAAATGCCGATCATGGCGCGGCTGCGGCGGCTTGCCGGCAGGGGGCCGCAAACCGTGGGCACGTGACAGGCGGCAAGGAATTCGGCGGGGGCCAAACGAAACCATGAGAACGGATGAGACGATGAAGAAAGTCAGAAAAGCGGTGGTTCCCGTTGCGGGCCTCGGCACGCGCTTCCTGCCCGCGACGAAGGCGATGCCGAAGGAGATGCTGACCGTCGTCGACAGGCCCGTCGTCCAATATGCGGTCGACGAGGCGCGCGAGGCGGGCATCGAGCACATCGTCTTCGTCACCGGCCGCAACAAGCACGTCATCGAGGATCATTTCGACGTCCAGCCCGAGTTGATCGACACGCTGACGTGCGCCGGCAAGACCTCGGCGTTGGCGGCGATCAACGAGTTGCAGCTCGATGCCGGCCGCGTTAGCTTTACGCGCCAGCAATCGCCTCACGGCCTTGGTCATGCGGTGTGGTGCGCGCGCGATTTGATCGGCGACGAGCCCTTCGCGCTGCTTTTGCCCGACATGGTCTCGTTCGGCGTGCGTGGCTGCCTGGCGACAGCGATGCAGCTTTATCGCGAAGCCGGCGGCAACGTCGTGTCGGTCGAGCAGTGCAATCCGCTCGAAACCGACAAATACGGCATCGTCGGCAAGGGCGGTCCCGTCGCCGACGGCTTCGCCATCACCGAGATGGTCGAGAAGCCAGAGCCGTCGCAGGCGCCGTCGAACTACTACATCAATGGCCGCTACATCCTCCAGCCGGAAATCTTCGGCCTTCTGGAAACGCAGGAGCGCGGCGCGGGCGGCGAGATCCAGTTGACCGACGCCATGGCGCGCCTGGCGCGCGTCCAGCCCTTCCACGCGGCGCCCTTCACCGGACGCATGTTCGACACCGGCTCCAAGGCGGGCTTCATCGAGGCCAATGTGGCGATGGCGCTCGCGCGCGAGGACCTTCGCGACCTCGTGCTCGGGCCGATCGCCGAACTCGTCGCCGCACATGCGGACGCTGCCGCCGGGATCAACCGTTCGGCCTGAGCCAGGACAGAAAGCGAGACGCGCCGACGGCGCGGACCCCCGATGCACCACACGAACATTGCCCTCGACTCCCGCCGGCAGCCAAAGCGGGAAGAGGCCGACCAGTTCATCGATCTCGACCGCCTGTTTGCGATGGCGCGGCGGCGGCTGTCGCTCGTCGCGCTTTGCGCGGGCGTGGGGCTGGTGCTGGGCGTGGTGTTCCTGGTCCTGACGCCGCCGACCTTCACGGCGGCGTCACGGATATTGCTGGACGAGAACCTGACCAAGTTCGCCGAGGAACGCGAAACGCGGCCAGCTCCCAACCAGGCCGATTCCATGGTGGCGAGCGAGGTCGAAATCCTGAAATCGGCGCGGCTCGCCCGCGTCGTCGTCGAGACGCTCGAATTGCACGACAACCCCGATTTCCTCTATCCGCCGCAATCGCCGCAGGGATGGCTGAAGGGCCAGCTCCGCTCGGCCGCCCGCTTCGCCTTCGGTTCAGGATCGGGTTCGGGCGAACCCAGCGAGGACGCGCGCATCGGGCGGGCGGTGGCGATCCTGCAGCAGAACCTCGTCGCCGAGCGCATCGGCCGCAGCTACGTGATCGAGGTCAAATACAGCGCCAAGGATCGCGAAATCGCCGGGGCGGTCGCGCGGGCATATTCCGAACAGTATCTCTCCGACCAGCTCGACGCCAATTTCGACGCGACGCAGCGCGCCGTGACGTGGCTGCAGGCGCGACTGGAGCAGTTGCGCGCCGACTGGCTCGCCGCCTCGATGGCGGCCGAGCAATACCGCGCGGAGAACGGGCTAACCGCAGCGCGAGGCGAACTCGTCTCCGAGCAGCAACTCTCCGATCTCAACAACCAGCTCGTGCTCGCGCAGGCCGAAACCGCCAACGCGCTGGCGCGCTACGAGCAGTACAAGACGATCATCGACAGCGGCGAGGAGGCCGCGGTCGACAATGCGATCATTCCGACGGATCTGACGCAAAGCTCGGTGCTGACCGACCTGAAGACGCGCTATCTCTCGATCACTGAGCGGGCGCAGGAGATCGAGACCCGCTTCGGCGAAGACCACGCGCAGGCGGTCGCCCTGCGCACGCAGAGTGGCGAGCTTCGACGCCAGATCTTCCAGGAACTAAAGCAGGTCACCGAGAGCTACCGCACGGAATACGAGGTGGCGCGCGCCCGCGAAGCCTCGCTGCGCGAAAATGTCGGGACGATGAGCGGCGAGAGTTCGGCGACCGGCCAGTCGATGGTCAAGCTGCGCGAACTCGAGCAGCAGGCCTCCGCGCTCGGCACGCTCTACGAGACCTTCCTTGCCCGCTACGAGGAAGCTTCGCAGCGCCAGTCCTTCCCGATCGCCGAGGCGCGCGTCATTTCGCAGGCGAACAATCCCGTCTCGCCGTCGAGCCCAAGCAAGACGTTGTCGCTCGGGCTGTTTCTGGTTCTGGGGCTAATGGCGGGCACCGGGATCGGCGGCCTGCTCGAATTCCGCGAACGCTTCTTGCGCACCGGCGATGACGTCCGCGACAGTCTCGGGCTCGATTTCCTGGGTTATCTTCCGCTGCTCGGCTCGACGCGCTCGACCGCCAAGCCGCAGGGAAGCACGCCGACGGGCGAGCCGAACGCGCTCGACCATACGGGGTCGAGCCTCCTCAGGATCGCCGTCTTCTCGCCGGCCTCCCTCTTTGCCGACACACTGCGCAGCGCCAAGCTCGCCAGCGACGTCGTCCTCCATCACAAGCCGTCGAAGGTCATCGGCTTCGTCTCCGTGCTGCCGCGCGAGGGCAAAACGACGGCGGCCGCGAATTTCGCCGGGCTGCTGGCGGCCAACGGCTCCCGCACGCTTCTGATCGACGGCGACCTGCGCAATCCTGGCCTGAGCCGTCGGCTCGGCTCCCAGCCCAAGGCAGGTCTCGTCGAGGCGCTGGTCGGGCGCGTTCCGTGGCAGAACTCGCTTCTGGCGGACCAGAAGACGGGGCTGTCGATCCTGCCGGCGGTCGTGCGCGGCCGCCTGTCGCATACGAGCGAGTTGATTTCCGGCCAGGCGATGAGCGCGCTTCTCGAAGAAATGCGCGGCCATTTCGACTACATCGTCGTCGACCTGCCGCCGCTCGGGCCGGTCATCGACGCGCGCGCCTTCGCGCCGCTCGCCGACAGCTTCCTGTTCGTCACCGAATGGGGCGGCACGCCGCGCGCGCTGGTGCGCCAGACGCTTCAGGGCGAGCCGCAGATCGCTGCCAAGACGATAGGCGTCATCCTCAACAAGACGGACATGAAGCGGCTGCCGAAATACGGATCGCCCGGCGGTGCCGAGCGCTATTTCCACCGCTATGCAGCCTACTATGGCGAGCAGAGCGGCTAGTGCTGGTTTCTGAAATAGCGGCCGCGGTTCTGCCAGATGCGCAGGGCGGTCAGCCGTCCGGTCTTGAACGCGCCGGTGTCGATATTCATCCGCCGGCCGACCCGCCCGGCGGCTTCGACCGGCGTGTGGCCGTGGACGACGTAGCGCGGCAGGCTGTCCGAGGCGTCGTGGAACGCCTTGCGAATGAAGAGCAGGTCCTCGTCGCACTGGTCTTCGATCGGGATGCCGGGCCGGATGCCGGCGTGGACGAACAGATAGTGGCCGGTGTCGATCAGGATCGGCATCGCGCGCAGGAGGGTCACGTGACGCGCCGGGATCGCCGCCTTGACCCTGGCGTCGACGCCTGCCGGATCGGAAATGAGCGTGCGCAAGGCGTCCGGCTCGATGCCGTAGGAGGACAGCGTCGGCAGGCCGCCGACCGTCAGCCAGTCGGCGAGCGCGATCCGGCCGCCCAGATAGTCGAGCATGAATCGCTCGTGGTTGCCCAGCAGGCAGATGCGGTGGAAGCCCGCGGGCGCGGGCCGCGTCAGATGCTCCAGCACGTCGGCCGAGCGCGGGCCGCGATCGACATAGTCGCCAAGCATGACGATCAGCTTCTCGCCGGGCAGCCGCGATGCGTCGTCGGCGATGATCGCTTCGAGCGCCAGAAGCTCGTCGAGGCACCCATGCACGTCGCCGACCGCATAGACGGCAACGCCGTCGATGTCGATGCGCAGCCGCGCGGGACCGGCGCGCTGCGCGGCCGCTTCGGGCGCCTGCGACGCAAACAGTTTCGGCAGTTTCCAGCCTGTCATGTCCTCAACTCACGCACTGGCAACGCGCCGTCCGCAACGAGGGCGGCGGGGCAATGCAAAACCGGAGAAGTCGATGTTGCAGACCCATCCTGCACCTTTCGCCGTTCCACCCGTTTCAAACTCGAAGTCACAACGCGTCGCGATTGCGCGAACGCTGTGCATCTTCTTCATGACCTATGTCCATGTGCAGCCCGGCATAGCCGAGAACGTGTACGACCGCGAGGCCGGGCTGTTCGACATCGTCTATTTCGTGCTGACGCGGCTGATCGGGCTGAGTTCCGTCTCGCTGCTCGGCATCGTCTCGGGCTATTTCATCGTCTCCAGCCTCGTCAAGGCGGGCACGGGAAATGTCATCGCGGCCAAATTGCGCACCATCGTGGTGCCGCTGGTCTCGTGGAACGCGCTGATGCTCTTGCTGCTCGTCGGCTACGGCATCCTCGCGGGCAACTGGCGCGACATGCCGGATGCGACCGCGCTCGGCATCGCCAACGCCTTTCTGGCGATCACCGAATGGCCGCTGGTCGTGCCGCTCTGGTTCCTGCGCGATCTCTTCGTCTGCTGCCTTCTTTCGCCGTTCCTGCTGACCGGCCTGCGCCGTTCGGCGCCGGCGGTGTTCGCGCTGCTGGTTGCCTATACGCTGTTCGGCACGGACTGGTATCTGATGCAGCGGCCGCAATTGCTGCTGTTCTTCGCCATCGGCATGTGGCTGCGCATTGCCGACATCCGCGAAATTCCGCTCGACCGCGCGCTGCGTCCGTTCCTCGCGGGCCTTGCCATCATGGTGGCGATCTTCCTCGCGCTGCGCATCGAGCGCGTCTCGATCGGCGAGATGGACGAGACGCTGCGCATCGTCCTCGACACGGGCCTGCGCATTACCATTGCTGCCGGTTGCTGGCTCCTGACGGATGTCATCCGCCGTTCGCGGTTCGGGTCCATGTTCATCCGGTTCGAGCCCTACACGTTCTTCCTCTTCTGCAGCCACGCGATCGTGTTCACCTTCGGCGGCATCGTGCTGCGCAAGGTCTTCGGGAATTACGGGTCGGAGCTGTTTCCGATCTCGTTCTTCCTGCAGCCGGTCATCGCGGTCGTCGCGGCGATCTTTGGGCTGCACGTCGTCGGCCACTTCGCACCGACCGCATTCCTGTTCAACGCCGGCAAGCGGTTGCCCGCGGCTGAACCGGCTGTTCGCCAAGTTGCGCGTCAGGATGCGCGATGAATTCATGAGTTTGAACAAGGAGATCACATGACGGTTCTGGTTACGGGCGGCGCCGGCTATATCGGCAGCCACATGGTCTGGAAGCTGGTCGAAGCCGGCGAGGATGTCGTCGTGCTCGACGATCTGTCGACGGGCTTCGACTGGGCGCTGCCGATCGACGTGAAACTGTACGTCGGCGACATCGCCGATGACGGGCTGGTCGATCGGATCATGCGCGCGCATCCGATCGACGCGGTCATCCATTTCGCCGGTTCGATCGTGGTGCCGGATTCGGTCGCCGATCCGCTCGGCTACTATCTCAACAACACGGTCAGATCCCGCGCGCTGATCGCCTCGGCCGTTCGCAATGGCGTTGCGAACTTCATCTTCTCCTCGACGGCCGCCGTCTACGGCTCGCCGGATACCGAGGCGATTTCCGAGGACATGCCGACGGCGCCGGAATCGCCCTACGGCACCTCGAAGCTGATGACCGAGCTGATGCTGCGCGACGCCGCCGCCGCGCACGACATCCGCTACACGGTGCTGCGCTATTTCAACGTCGCCGGCGCCGATCCGAACGGGCGCACCGGCCAGTCGAGCCGCGGCGCCACGCATCTGATCAAGGTCGCCGCCGAGGCCGCGCTCGGCAAGCGCGAGCGGGTCGACATCTTCGGCACCGACTATGCGACGCCCGACGGCACATGCATTCGCGACTACATCCACGCCACCGATCTCGTCAACGCGCATCATCTCGCGCTCGAGAGGCTGCGTGCGGGCGGCGACAACCTCGTTGCCAATTGCGGCTATGGTCGTGGATACTCGGTGCACGAGGTGATCCGCGCCGTCAGGCAGGTCAGCGGCGTCGATTTCGAGGTGCGCGTGGCCGGCCGCCGGCCGGGAGACGCGGTGCGCGTAGTCGCGAATGCCGATAGGGCGCGGGCGCAGTTCGGCTGGCGCCCCGAGCACGACGACCTGAAGCGCATCGTCGCCCATGCGCTCGCTTGGGAAGAAGCGCTCGGCCGACGCAATGCGACCGTCGCCGCAGGGTGAACACGAAGGAGACGACCGATGAACCTCTTCGAGCCATTCCGCACCCGCTCAGCATCTCGGGATGAGGAAACGGATCGGCAGCGCATCGAGCGGTTGACGACGATGCTCTCTTCTGTTCACGATGATATCAAACGCGAACGGGAAGGTCTGAGTCGTCGCTATGAAGAGAGCAGGCGTGATGCGGGGTTCGCCCTCGAGGCCCTGAATGAGCGACCGTCGAATTCGAAGCTGGCGCAGCGCCTCGATCAGCACAGCGAAGCGATACTGAAATACGAGAAGCGCCTTCAGATACTCGAGACGCAGACTGTTCTCCTAAAAAGGCTCCACGATTTTGTGGCAGATTTCCTGGTTAATTAGAAACTGGATGTGCATATTCGGATCAGAATAGTAGCTGCTCGAAACCATACGCTATAAGGCCGAACGAAACGTGAACCGCTGTCTCTGAAGCGCATGATGGTTTGTGGGCTGGATTCGAACTTTTTGACGAGAGCTGAAACGCTCATGTCGTTGACAAGCTGTTCAAGAACATTGTGCTTCCGTGGTTCGATGATGCTGGTCGGCCGAGCGATCACCCTGCCGGCCCTCCGAAGAACGAGGCGCATTGCATGAACTGCTTCGCGAAGTGGGTTGCGATCCTCTTGACGAAGGTGTCTGGGCCGCAGGAATCGTTACGCCGCGCTCGCCTCAGGTGACCACAAACGCTAAAAGGAGGGTACGATCGGGCGGGGTCCAGTCCCGGCACAGGCTAAACGCCCGCGATCGAGGATGTTTGCGCTGAGGCGCACCGGGCGCTGTGCCAGTTATCCCGGCACAGCGCTTCCAATACGGAAGGTTCAGTCGATTACATGCGCGGCAAGAGCACCTGGTTGACGACGTGGATGACGCCGTTCGACTGGTTGACGTCGGCGATTGTCACGCGGCCGGCGCCACCTGCCTGGTCAAAGATGTAGACATTGTTGCCGCGCAGTACCGCGGTCAGCGGCGCGCCGCTCACCGTTTCCATGTTGTAGCGGCCACCATTGGCGCGGGCACGGCGCATGAGATCCGATGCGGAAAGCTTGCCCGCCACGACATGCGACGTCAGCACCTTGACGAGGGCGTCCTTGTTTTCCGGTTGCAGGAGCGTGTCGACGGTTCCGTCGGGCAGCCGCTCGAAGGCCGAATTGACCGGCGCGAAGACGGTGAATGGGCCCGGTGACTGGAGCGTTTCGACCAGGCCGGCCGCCTGAACGGCGGCAACGAGCGTCGTGTGATCGGCCGAGTTGACGGCGTTCTCGACGATGTTCTTGTCGGCAAACATCGCCGCGCCGCCGACCATCGGGTTCTGCGCGAAGACCGCACCGGCAAAGGCAACGGAGAACGCGGTTGCAAGCGCGAGCCTGCGGATCGTCTTGGTCAGCATGGTGGTTTCCTCCCTGGGACTGCTGATTCATTCAACATCCGAGCTACGGACCGCTTGCGAGGCAAGTTTCCAGGTCATTGTCAAAGTTCCGTGAGCGGCCGATGAGTGGGCGAAACTGTTGCCGAGGCGCAGCCGTAGCATGCAGCATGCCTTCGAAACCGGTGACGAACATGCCCAAAGCAAAACCGGAGATATCACCTGACGCGCAGGAGGCGCCGTCCCCTTCTTCACGTCTTGTCTACCGGCAGGCGCTCTCGACACGGGTGACGCACTGGCTGTGGGCCGTTTCGCTGTTCTTTCTGCTGATGTCCGGGCCAGATCTTCAACGCGCATCCTGCGCTCTATCTCGGCCACCAGTCCGGCTTCGAATTCGACAATTCGGTCCTCAGGATCGGCACGGAGGAGGCGGCGACCGGCCCCGTCGGCTACACGGAACTGCTCGGCTTCCGGGTCGAGACGACGGGCTTTCTCGGACTTTCGGGCGGGTCTGGTGCGCAGCAGGCGCGCGCCTTCCCCTCCTGGGCGACCATCCCTTCGGGGCAGGATCTTGCGAGCGGCTGCGTCGTTCATTTCTTCTTCGCCTGGCTGCTATCCTTCACGCTTCTCATATGGCTCTTGACGGGTGTCGCCAGCGGGCATCTCAAGCGTGATATTCTTCCCCGGCGCGCCGATCTCGCTGCCCTCGGCGCGGATATGGCAGACCATCTGCGTCTGCGGTTTCACCGCGGGCGGAGCTACGGGCCCTTGCAGAAACTGTCTTACGCACTCGTTCTGCTTGCCCTCTTCCCGCTGATGATCCTGACGGGGCTGGCGATGTCACCCGGGATGAACGCGGCGGTACCGTTTCTCGCCGACATGTTCGGCGGACGGCAGACGGCGCGCACGCTGCATTTTCTTGGCATGGCGCTCATCCTTCTCTTCTTCATCGTTCATATCGTCATGGTCGCCTTGGCCGGGCCCTTCAATGAAATGCGCTCGATGGTCACCGGCTGGTACCGTGCCGAGGATGTCCGCGCGTCGAAACGGAAAGGCGAATCGCAATGAAGAACGTCTCCATGAGCCGTCGCCGCTTTCTGACCGCTTCGGGAGTGGCAGGCGCCGGCCTCCTCGTCTCAGGCTGCGACGCGCTCGATGCGATAACGCAGCGCGGCGGCCACATGCGCGGCATCCTCGAAAGCGCCGAGTGGCTGAACTATCGCGCCCAGCGGTTGCTCGTCGGCGACAGCCTCGCCCAGGAGTTTACCGAAGCCGACATTCGCCAGCCGATGCGGCCGAACGGCGTCACGCATCCCCAAGATGCGGACTATCTCGATCTCCAGGCTGCGGGCTTCGAAAGCTATCGACTGGCGGTGGAGGGCCTGGTCGAGCGGCCGCTGTCGCTATCCCTCGGCGACGTGCGCGCGATGCCGGCCCGCACCCAGATCACCCGACACGACTGTGTCGAGGGATGGAGTTGCATCGCCAAATGGACGGGTGTTCCGCTCGCCGCCGTCCTCGACCGGGCGGGAGTGCGGCACGAAGCTCGCTTCGTTGTATTTCACTGCTTCGACACGATCGAGCGCAACCTCGCCGGCGAGGTCAAGTATTATGAATCGATCGACATGATCGACGCCCGCCATCCTCAGACCATTCTCGCCTATGGCATGAACGATACCCTGTTGCCTATCGAGAACGGCGCGCCGCTGAGGGTCAGGGTCGAGCGTCAACTCGGCTACAAGATGGCCAAATACATTCGGCGGGTCGAACTCGTCGAGAATTACGCCGACATCGGCGAGGGCCGAGGCAGCTACTGGGCAGATCGCGGCTACGAATGGTATGCGGGAATCTGATGTTGATCAGTTCGCAAGATCGGCCGGCACGCCGACGATGACGCATCATCGGGCATAGATATACGGTAATGGTTTCTACCGGCGTAATCCTGAACGCTGAGTTCGTTCCACATCCACGCCTTCCCGGGCCTGCCAGCTCAGCCCAGGTATCGCTTCAGGATCGAGGCGCCCATCGTGTATTTCGGGTCGACCATGTTGCCCAGGCGCATACGGCCCACCTGGCCCAGGACCATATACGCGTCGAGCTCGTCGAAGCGGTAGTCGGCGGCCATCCAGCGGATGAGCTCCCTCAGCGCGATGCGCGCGGCGTCATCCAGCGGGCGCGCGCTGCCCACCGCCATTATGAAGTCCTCGGTCTCGATCCGCGGGCCGGCGAAGCTCCATCCCTTGATGAGGTCGACCTGCAGCGTCACGTTGGCGGGCTGCTCGATGGCGACGCCGGTGATCTCGCCGTCGCCCTGGGTGGCGTGGCAGTCGCCTACGAAGAGCATGCCGCCCGGCGTGTGGACCGGAATGTAGATGATCGCTCCCGGGCGCACGTCGGGGAGATCCATGTTGCCGCCGTGGTAGTCCGGCTGGAGGGAGGAGATGGCCTCGAGCTGCGGCGCGACCCCTATCGTTCCGATGAAGGGTTCGTAGGGAAACACCAGCCGGTCGTTCCAGTGCGTCCCCTCGGCGTCGACGCGCACGCGCCTGACGATCTCGGGAAGCGGCTGGTTGAGCATGGCGGTGACGCTTGTGCCGACGAGTGCGCCGAATTCGGGCAGCAGGCAAGTCGTGCCGAAGCCGCCGCGATTGTCGACCGCGTGGATCGCGATCGCCAGGCAGTCGCCCTTCTCGGCGCCGCGCACCGCGATCGGTCCGCACTGTGGATTGAGGAACGGGAAGGTGAGCTTCTCGGTGGGGCGATCGTCTTCGCTCGTGATGACGCCGCCGAACGCGTCCTCGGTCTCGACGACCACGACGTCGCCCGGATCGATCTCGAGCCGCGCATTGCTGTAAGGCCCGTAGACATATTCGTAGTCGCCCTGGTCGGCGATGGTCAGCCGATGCTGCCTGCCGGCGCGGCCGGACGCCACGGCGCGGCGCGCCATGATCGAGCTCTTCAGGAATTCGTCGGTGATCATGGAAAGGTCCTTCGATCAGGAGTTCAAAGTTCGGGGTGACGGCGATGCCAGTCGGTCGCCTGCTGGTAGGCCCAGCCGGCGCGCACCAGCATGTCCTCGGCGAAATGCGGAGCGACGAACTGGAAGGCGAGGGGCGTTCCGCTGTCCGTGAAGCCCGCCGGCAGCGTGATCGTGGGATTGCCGGAAAGATCGAACGGGCAGGTGTAGCGCAGGAGGCCGGATATGAGCTCGGCGTCTTCTCCGAGCGTCGCCATGGTGGCCGTCGTGGGCGAGGCCATGGCGGTCGTCGGCACGACCAGCAGGTCGATGTCTTCGAACAGCGTCTTCACCTGCCCCGTGAACGCGACGCGCCTGAGCACGATACGCTGGTAATCGAGCGCGGACTGCGCACGGCCCAGGTCGAGCAGGCCCTTCAGCCCCGGCCCGTACTCACCCTCGCGTGAAGGATATGTGGCGTCATGCGCCACTGCGGCCTCGATGCCGCACAGCACGAACCAGTCCTGCACGAGCTGTTCGGTGTCGGGGAAGGAAATGTCGCGGATGTCCGCGCCGAGATCGGCGATCGCGTCGAGCGCGTCGTCCAGCATCGCTGCCGTGGGGGCGTCGACGCGCGCGCACCATGCGCGGTCGATGCCGATCCCCAGCCGGCGGATGCCGCGCTTCATGCCGGCGAGGTAGTTCGGCACGGGTTCGGAGCTGGCGGTGGGGTCCTTCGGGTCGGCGCCGGCGATCACGCCCAGCATGGCGCCGGCGTCGGCCGCGCTTCGCGTCATCGGGCCGATGTGGTCCAGCGTCGCGGCCAGTTCGAAGCACCCGTGGCGGCTGACCCGGCCCCAGGTCGGCTTCAGGCCGGTGCAGCCATTGGCGGCCGAGGGAAAGCGGATGGATCCGCCCGTGTCGGTTCCCAGCGAACCGTAGCAGAGCCCGGCTGCGGTGGCGACGCCCGACCCGGAAGACGACGCGCCCGACCAGTGGTCCGCGTTCCAGGGATTGACCGGCGGGGGGACGTCGGGATGGTGGTCCGCGTAGGCGCCTTCGGTAAGTTGAAGTTTACCGAGTATCACCGCGCCTGCCTCACGCAGCTTGCGCACGACAGTGCCGTCCTCGCTCGGCCGGTTTTCGCGATGAATGGGCATACCGGCAGCTGTCGGTGCGTCCGTTGTCCAGCAAAGGTCCTTGACCGCGATCGGCACGCCATGGAGCTGCCCGCGCATTCGACCTGCCGCTATCTCCTCATCCGCGGTCTTCGCCGTCGCCAGCGCCTGTTCGGCCATCAACGTCGCGTAGCTGCGCAGCCGGCCATCAAGCCTGCCGATCCGGTCGAGCTGGGCCTTCGTCGCGTCGACGGACGAAATCCGGCGCGATTGTATCAGGCCGGAAATGTCCGTGAGCTGGCGGTAGTGGAGTTCGTCATCGGGCACGGGCGCGTCTCCTCTGGCAGGAATGATGCTGCTTCGCCAAGCGCCGCGGTACGCGACCACGGGCTCGTGAAGAACCGACAAACACTGCAGGATCGACCCGCGACCCCTCTTGCGAAGTGGCCGGGGCAACGTCGCCCGGGAGGCAATATTGAACTGATCGTGAGCAGGCTGCCGAATCAACGGTCAAAAGCGCTAGGCGGCGTCGGCTAGCTGTGACCGCCGCAGGTCGCGACAGCCGTTCGGGCATCCTTTTTTGACGGGAGGCTCTTGTCAATAGCCAAAGCGCAATGACAACCTGATGGTCCGAGCCACGTCAGGACGGTCATGTTGCGCACCATCGAAGAGATACCCGTCGGCCTGCTCTATTCCCGTTCCGGGCCCTACGCGCATATGGGCGCCGAGATGGTCAACGGCGCGCTGCTGGCGATCGAGGAGATCAATGCCGGCGATTTCGGTTTCCGCCTTGTTCCTGTCGCCATCGACCCTGGCGGCGATGTCGAACGCTACGAGGCGGCCTGCGCCGAGATGGTCAACAGACACCGGATCACGCATATCGTGGGCTGCTACACCTCGGCTTCGCGCAAACAGGTGCTGCCGCAGCTGTCGCGCTCCAACGCCCTTCTTTGGCACCCGGCGCGCTACGAGGGTTTCGAGGCCTGCGAGCACATCGTCTATATCGGCGCTGCACCCAACCAGCACGTCGTGCCGCTTGCCCGCCATATGATCGAGACGATCGGCAGCGAGGTCTTCTGCGTCGGCTCGAACTACATCTGGACTTGGGAGACAAATCGCGTCTTGCGCGAGATCGTGGAGGCCGCGGGCGGCTCGATCCTGGGCGAGCGCGTCATCGCGCTGGGCGACACCGACATCGCGCACCTGGTCGATGCGATCGTGGAAAAGCGGCCGCCGGTCGTCTTCAACACGCTGGTGGGCGAGACGAGCTATGCCTTCTTCCGCGCCTGGAACGAGGCGCGCCGGCGCCATCGTCTCGATATACCCATGCTGTCGTGCAGCCTGAGCGAGCCGGAGCTCAAGCTCATCGGCCCCGACGCTTCGACCGGGCACATCACCTCGTCGGTCTATTTCGACAGCGTCGACCGCGAGGAGAACAGGAGCTTCGTCGAACGCTACCGGCGCAGCTTCGGCGCCGATCGCTCCCCTTTCTCAGATGCGGAGGCTTCCTATGTCTGCGTCATGCTGCTGGGGCGCGCCATCAGCCGCGCGGGCCGGCCGGCCGTGTCCTCGGTGCTGGACGCCGCCTATCGCGACCGTTTCGAGGCGCCGCACGGGCCGGTCTGGCTCGATCCCACCAACAATCACTGCTACCTGACGCCCCGCATCGCGACGTCGCGTTCCGACTTTAGCTTCGACGTCTTCTGGCAGGCAGAGGCCCCCGTCCGGCCTGACCCGTTCCTCGCCCGCCTCGATCTCGGGACGATCGCCACACCGGCAATGCTGAACGTACATCGGAGTCCGCGGACTCCCTATCTGAGGGTAGTCAAATGACGTCTTCGCTTATGCCTACCGTCCGCGGCCGAAAATCCGCGATCTACTCGAAGGATCCGAGGGCCGTCGCCGCGCTGACACGGCAGCTCGATCTTCTGGGAGTGGCGGCGGAGGTCAATCCCGAGACCCGCCATGCCGACACGGACATCTTCTTCCTCGACATCGATATGGCGGCCGAGGAGGACTTCGTGCTCACGAACGGCCTCCCGCGCACACCGATTGTCGCTCTTGTCGGCACCGAGACGCCGCGCCGGCTGGAGTGGATGCTGAAGCGCGAGCCTTCGTCCGTGCTCATGAAGCCGCTTGGCAGCAGCGGCGTCTTTACGGCCATCGCCGTCGCGCTCGCCGAAGCGCGCCGGCGCGAACAGGAGTTCCTCAAGACACTGAAGCTGGAGGAGCGCATCCGCGCGCGGCGCATCGTGGTCGCGGCGATCATCAGGCTGATGAGGCGTTACGGCGTCGAGGAGCCAGAGGCGTTCGGCATGCTGCGCAACGCGGCCCAGCAGCGGCGGATGACGATCGAGAGCGTCTGCGCGGAGGTCGCCGGAAACGGGTTCCTGCCGGTACGGTTGGCGACGACCCGGTGACGGAAGCCCCGCACCCTGCCTGGAGGACGAGGCGATGATGACGCTGACCGCGCTGATCCGCTGCAAGGCCGGCTCCGAGCACGTCGTCCGCGCGGCGCTACTGGAGGTTGCGGCGTTCGCTGCCCGCGAGGAACCCGGCACGGTGTCCTATTTCGTGTCGGAAGCGGCAGAGCCCAGTACCTTTGTCACTCATGAGCGTTATCGCGACAAGGCGGCGCTGGACGCACATAACGAGGGGGCGGGCGCGAGTCGCTTTTTTGCGGCCGCCGAGGGGCATCTCGACAATGTCGAGGTCGTAGTGGGCCCGGAGCTCTTCGCAGGCTGACCGGCGTTCTCAGTACTGGCTGTCGAATGCCGCCCGGGTGAATTCCTCTTCGTGGTCGAGAAGGCGATTGGCGGCTGCGGCAGCCTCTCGCTCGTCGTCGGTTGCGATCGCTTGGAGAATGTCGGCGTGCAGCCTGACGGCGCGTTCGATCTGGGCCGGACTGTTCTGGTGAACGAAGAAAAACCTCCGGCTGAGCCCATCGACGGGCGCGAGCGACGCGGCCAGGAACTTGTTGCGCGTGCAGGCGGCGACGAAGCGGCGCAGATCGAGATGAAGGCGCAGGAAGTTCTCGGCGTCGGGCATCTGAAGGAGGTCGATCAGCTTCCTTCGATGATCGCCGATGCGCAGCTTCTCGCGCGGACTCGAGCGGCGCGCCGCGCGCGAGGCGATCAGCGGGTCGAGGACGCGACGCGCCTCGACCACCATTATCTGCTCGGGCACCAGGATCTCGGTGACGATGACACCGTAGCGCGGCACGATCTGCACGAGTTGCTCCAGCGCCAGCCGCTGGAGCGCCTCGCGAACGGGCGTCCGACCGATCTCGATCCGGTCGCAGATCGACGCTTCGGACCATGTGCTGCCGGGCGCGAGCTTCAGCGTGACGATCATCTCCTCGAGTATCGTGTGCGCCTTGTCCGTCAGCTTGAGCGGACTTTCGCCCTCGAGCTCCGCTTCCGCCGTCGCGGAGTAGCTGCGAAGCAGTTTCTGTCGTGCGCTCAAATCAAGCTCCATCCCTTCGCGGAATCACGGCAGCGCGCCGGCTGTGATGCTAGTCGATCAGGTCGACGATATCTCTCGTCATCTAGGCTAGTCGGCGCTTTCTTGCAATTCGCGCGAAATGGCGCGAGGGGCGGGGCGTACCAACGAAGGTCTCGCCGCCGCGGTGGCCGATCCCGGCAAGTCCTCGCCTCTCTGGGATCGCTACCATGGCGTGCGCTCAATGTTCGACGCTGCTGAAGTCTCCCATGGCTGTCGTGTCCGTCAGCGCATCGACGCTGAACTCGTTGGTAATCGTCCCCTTGTGGATGAGGAGGACGCGATCGGAGAGCGCGCGGATGAAGTCGACATTCTGCTCGACGAGCAGGATGGTCAGGCCGCGCCGCTGGCGCAGCGCCTTCATCTGATCCACGATCTCGTCGATGATCGAGGGCTGGATGCCTTCCGTTGGCTCGTCCAGCAGCACGATCGAAGGTTTCTGGATCAGCGTCCGCGCCAGCGCCAGCAATTGCTGCTCGCCACCTGACAGCGCCCCGCCGGGCCGGTCGAGATAGGCCTTGAGCCGGGGGAAGTCGTCGAGCGCCTCCTCTAGCTGGCCGCTCCGCCTGGCGCCCACCGCGGCGGCCGCGAACAGGAGGTTGTCGCGGACCGTCAGCCCGGGGAGGATGCCTCGCCCCTGCGGCACGTATCCCATGCCCGCCCGCGCGCGCCTATGCGCCGGCGCGCTGGTGATGACGTTTCCGGCAAAGGTGATCTTTCCCGCGGTCGCGGGGAGGATGCCGATCAGCGTCTTCAGGAGCGTCGTCTTGCCCATGCCGTTGTGGCCCAGGATGCCGACGAATTCACCCTGCGATACGGACAGCGAAAGACCCGTCAGCACGGGAATCGAGCCGTAGCCCGAATCGAGGTTCTCGACCGTCAGCATCTCACGTGCCTCCCGAGCGGCCGAGATAGACCTCGCGGACGGTGGGATCGGCCGCGATCTTGTCGAAACTGTCCTCGATGAGGATGCGGCCCTGGTGGAACACCGTTACGGTGCGCGCGATGCGGCGTATGAACTGCATGTCGTGCTCGACTACCACGATGGTCATGTCCTTATTGATCTCGCGGATGAGTTCTGCCGTCAGAACGGTCTCCTCGTCGCTCATGCCGGCCGCGGGCTCGTCGAGCAGCACGATACGCGGCTCGCAGACGATCACCATGCCGATCTCAACCCATTGCCGCTGCCCATGGGCGAGTTCGCCCACGAGACGATCGAGGATGGCCGTCAGCGCCAGACGTTCGGCGATGCGATCGACCGACCGGCCGATCGCGGCGCCGCGATGGCGCGAGGCGGCTGCGAGCCAGAGATTCTCGCGCACGCTCAGGCCGTTCATGACGTCGGGGACCTGGTTCTTGATGCCGATGCCGCTCCTGGCGATCTGGTACGCCTCGGCGTTAAGCATGTCGTGGCCGGCAATGCGGATTTCCCCGCTGGTCGGCTTGAGTTGGCCAGAGATCATCTTGAAGAAAGTGCTCTTGCCGGCCCCGTTAGGGCCGATCAGGCAGCGAAGCTCGCCGGGCTGCAGGCTGAAGTCGACGCCGGCCACGGCGCGCACGCCGCCGAAGCGCTTCTCCAGCGCCGTTGTCGAAAGGATGGGTTCCACGGTCATCTGGCCGCTCCGCGGCCAGCGACGCGCCTGCGCACATATCCGAAGGCATCGCCGATCGTCGGCAGGAGGCCGCGCGGGAAGACGAGCACGAAGACCATCAGCACGATGCCCAGCACGAGCGTCACCTGGCCGACGCCGACTGTGCCAAGCCAGTTCGACGTGTACTGGACGATTCCCGTGCCGAAGATCGGCCCGATTAGCGTCGAGCGTCCGCCCACGATCACCCAGATCACCACCTGGGCCGCCTGGTTGAGGTTAAACATCTCCGGCGCGACGAAGTTGCCCCAAAGCGCATAGAGGACGCCGGACAGCGCGGCGATGCCGCCTGCTAGCACGAAGGCCCCAAGCTTGTAGAGGCGGGTGTCGTAGCCCAGCAGTTCCATGCGGCGCTCGTTCTCGCGGATGCCGACGATGACGCGCCCGAACCGCGTCGTCAGCAGGAGCCGGAGCGCCACATAGACGAGCAACATCGCCCCGGCCGTCAGGTAGAACACGCCCTCGATCGAGAGCGGCGCGCCGTCGAGCCAGGGCAGCGTCAGGCCGGGCACGCCCGGGATGCCGTTCTGGCCGTTCAGGCGCACGCTGCCGATGACGTATTCGGGGCCCGAGGTGGAGCGGATGCTCTTCTCGAAGATCAGCGTGACCACGAGCGTGGTGACGCTCAGGTAGATGTCGCTGATGCGACCGTAGATCATGAAGTAGCCGAGGAGCGCGGAAAAGGCGACCGGGATGAGCAGCGCGCCGAGGAACGGCAGGCCGGTCATGCCGGTGTTCAGCGCCAGGACCGCGTAGGCATAACCGCCCAGCCCGAAGAAGATCGTCTGGCCGAAGCTGAGAATGCCGGCATAGCCCCACAGGAAGCCCATGCTCAGCGCCAGCAGCGCGAAGACGAAGATGATTGACAGGTCGAGCTGGAGCGCGATGTCCACGTAGTAGGGCAGCATAACCATGGCGAGCGCGATGAGCGCGATCACGCCCCACCACCAAGCCTTGGGCGGTCGTGCCGCGGTCGCCGAGAATTCGGGTATCATCAAAGACCGCTCCTGAGGCGCCCGGTGATGCCGAGCGGAAGTAGGCGCAGAAGGATAACGGCGACTATCAGCACGGTGACCTCGCCGACGACCGAACTCCAGACGTAGGAGACGAAGCCGTCGATGGTGCCGAAGAGGCTCGACGCCGCGATGGTTCCGATGAGCGGCAGGTGACCGCCGATAATCACGTTGATGAAGGCCTTCGCCACGAAGAAAAGGCCGAGCGAGGGCGAGGCACCGGTGATCGGCACGAGCACGGCGCCGGCGAGACCGGCGAGTGCTGCGCCGTAGCCGAAGGTGCCCATGTAGACGAGGTTGCGGTTGACGCCGAGCCCGCTCGCCACGGTGGCGTCTTGCATGGTACCGCGCACGATGAGCCCGACCGTCGTGAACCGCGCGATCAGCCAGGTCACGACGACCATGCCGATCGAGATCGCGATGAGGACGAACGTATAGGCGGAGAAGTTCATGCCGCCGAAGCTGACGTTGCCGAAGCGGGCGGAAATGCTCCAGGCCTGCGGCCCGAACACCGTCGTGACCAGCCCGACCAGGAACAGGGAAAGCCCCCAGGTGGCGAGCAGCGTGTCTACGATGCGCCCGTAGAGAAAGCGTATGATCAGCCTCTCCACGACGATGCCGAACAAGCCGACGGCGAGCGCCGCCGCCGCGAATGCCAGCCAGAGCGGCGCACCTGCGTTGACGCACAGCACGCACGCATAGGCGCCCAGCATCATGAACTCTCCATGGGCAAGGTTGATGACCTTCATCATGCCGAAGATGATCGCGAGCCCGAGGCTCACGAGCATGAGAAGCGATATCGAGTAGACGATGAGATAGAGTGTCGTCGCGATCATTGCTGACAATGTCCCGCCGCTTTGGTCCGCATTCGCGTGTTACCTCCCGGGGCTTTCGGACCCGTCCGCGCATTCGTGACGTCCGGCGCAATCGCTGTGCGGCGCGCCGGACCGTCGAGGCTAGCCTATACTAGCCGGTCAAAGCTCGGGCTCGTACTGTTTCGTGTCGTTCGGGTTCTCGAAGAGATTGCAGACGGCCTGCGTGTCGGCCGGCGGCTGCTGGCTGAACGACTTGAGCAGATCGAAGCTGCCTTCGCGATTGCCGACCGCGATATGCACGTCCATGATGACGTGGTTGGTCTGGCCGTCCATCGTATAGCGGCCACCCGCGCCGTCGAAGGTGACGCCGTCGACCGCCGCCATGACGTCGTCGGGTGCCACGCTGTTGGCCTTCTTGACGATCTCCGCCCAGAGCATCGTTCCGCGATAGCCGTATTCGGCATATTCGCCGACATACTCGTCCTCGCCGGAGAAGGCCTTGAACCGCTCGACGAAGGATTTCGCCGCCTCGGTCGGAAGGGCGTCGATGAAGGAGGTCGCGATCATGATGCCTTCGTTCTCGTCGGGCGTCAGCGTCGCGTTCTCGCGGCCCAGCCCGTAGGTGGTGGCGGCGAGCGGGATGTTGTCCTTGCCGACCGTGGCCTGGTACTGGCGGAAGAACGACATGTGCGCATCGCCGACAAGGGCCGACCAGACGACGTCCGGCTTGGCCGACTGGATGCGGCTGATGACCGGCGCGAAGTTCGTCACGTCGAGCGGGAAGAATTCGACCGCGACGTCCTCGCCGCCCTCCTCGCGGATGAACTTCTGCATCCATTTCGCGGTGATCTGGCCGTAATTGTAGTCCGCGGCCAGGATATAGCCCTTCTTCAGGCCCTTCTCGTTGACGACGTAGTCCACCAGCGGGGCGACCTGCTGGGCGGGCACCAGGCCCGGGCACATGTGGCGACGATCGCAGACGCCGCCTTCGTAGAGGGCGTTGTAGACGTAGAAGCCCTTGAAGCGCTGCACGATCGGACGCATGACCTCGCGCGACGAACTGGTGACGCCGCCGATCAGCACGTCGACCTTGTCGCGCACGAATGCCTGCGTGGCGTACTGGGAATTGAACTGGTTGTTCGACTGGCTGTCGTAGAAGATCAGCTCGACCGGACGCCCGAGGAGTCCGCCTGCCTTGTTGATCTCGTCGATCGCCATCGCGGTCGCCTTGATCTGCTTGAGGCAATAGATGTTCAGACCGCCCGTGGCATCGAGGATGTTGGCCACCTTGATCGCATTGCCCTGCGCGAGGCCCGCTTTCGCAAGGACGCCGTAGCTGCTCGCGAAGGCGACCGCGCCTGAAGCGGTCCTGAAAAATTGACGCCGAGAGAGTGTCATTCCCCATGTCTCCTGTTCTTGGCCGTTGACCGTTCCAAGCGCCGGCTGCTCGCCGATCGCCACGATTGGTATATCATCGATACACTTTGATCGACGTGGGTCAAGGGGTGTCCGGAAACGAATTCCGACTGCCTGCTGAAGTGCCATAAAATGCACCAGATGCGAGCAGTTTGGCCAATGTTGCAGCACCGTCCGGCGGGCACCACAGGCGATTTCGGGTCGGCTTTCCGCTTGACCTGTCGAGCCGCTGAGGTATCAATGATATGTCAGCGATGCGACGCGACGGCACTAGGGAATGCCGCAGGCCATGCAAGGTGAAACACGAAGGGAATCGACGATCATGCCGGTTGGACCCGAAATGCCCTCGATCGATATGCTGGCCGACATCGCAGCCGGATTCGGCATGGACATCGCCGACGACGAACTGGCCAGCTACCGTGCGCTGGCCGCCGGCACCGTCAATGCCTGCCGTTTCCTGGAGACCCTGCCCGAGAAGCGCCTGCCGGTGAAATATGCCCGCGACGCCGGCTGGCGACCGGCCCTGCAGGACAATCCGCAGAATGGCTGGTACTGGCGCTGCAACATCGAGGGGTCGGGGAAGGGCGTTCTCAAAGGGCTCAACGTCGCCATCAAGGACGCGGTATGCATCGCCGGCCTGCCGATGATGAACGGCTCGCGCGTCCTGGAGGGCTTCGTGCCCGACGTCGACGCCACGATCGTCACGAGGATACTGGACGCCGGCGGAACCATCGTCGGCAAGACCAATTGCGAGGACTTCTCCTTCTCCGGCGCGGGGCACACCTGCAGCCACGGCCCTGTCGGCAATCCCCACCGGCCCAGCCACAACCCCGGCGGCTCGTCCAACGGCAGTGCCGTGGTCATCGTCAATGGCGACGCGGACGTGGCGATCGGCGGCGACCAGGGCGGATCGATCCGACTGCCCGCCTCGTGGTCGGGCTGCTACGGGCTGAAGCCCACCTACGCGCTGGTTCCCTACACCGGCTGCGCGATGATCGAGACGACGATCGACCATGTCGGGCCCATGGCCAGGGACACCGAAGGTCTGGCACGGTTGCTCACGGCGATCGCCGGTCTCGATCCCGAGGACCCGCGCCAGCGCGGCGTCATTGGACTGGACTACAAGCCCGATTATCTGGCCGCGCTGAAAAAGGGTGTGAAGGGCCGGAAGATCGCGATCGTGCGCGAGGGATTCGGCCAGGACGGGGCCGATGTGGGCTTCCCGCCAGCGAGCAAGGAGGTCGACCGGCGGGTAGCTCAGGCCGCGCGGCGCTTCGAGACGCTCGGCGCGACCGTCGAGGAGATCTCCCTGCCTATGCATCTCGACGGGTTCCACCTGTGGAACGTCATCATCACGCTCGGTTCGGCTGAGTTCATGCTGAAGGGCTCCGGCCTCGGCAGCAACTGGAAGGGGTTCTACAACACCAATCTCGGCGAGGCGCTGGCGCGCGGGCTGAAATCCCGCATCAACGACCTGCCGGCCACCGCCAAGTCGGTTCTCCTGACGGGCGAATACCTGCAGCGCGAGTATCTCGGCCGCTACTACTGGAAGGCGCAGAACCTGCGTCATCATCTCAATGCTGCCTATGACGACGCGCTCTCGCGCTACGATATGCTCGCCATGCCGACGACGCCGTTTCCGGCGACGGAGATGGCGGGTCGCGACGCGTCGGTTCTGGACACGGTGTCCAGCGCGCTGAACATGCTGCGCAACACCTGCATCGCGGATGTCACGGGTCATCCGTCGATCTCCATCCCCTGCGGCATGGAGGACGGCCTGCCCTTCGGTCTGATGCTGACCGCGGGGCAGCTGCAGGATGCCACGCTGCTCGCGGCGTCGGCTGCCTTCGAAGGTCTGGGCGACTGGAAATCGATGTAGCTGGACTGCTGGCGGCGCAAGGCCTATGCGGTGCCGATGGCGGCCGAGACCGAGAGACGAGACGCATGCTTCCACGCCGCCATCGATACGAGGACGTTCGTGCCGACTTCGCATGGGAGATTCCCGCGCGTTACAACATCGCCGCCGACATATGCGACCGATGGGCGGCGAGCGAGCCCGACCGGCTGGCGATACTCCACGTCGAGGCCGACGGCAGCCACCGCCACGTCTCCTATGGCGAACTGAGGGAGCAGTCGGACCGGCTCGCCAATGCACTCGCCCGGCGCGGGATTGGGCGCGGCGAACGGGTTGGCGTGCTTCTGCCGCAATCGCCGGAGACCGCCTTCGCCCATGTTGCCGCGCACAAGCTGGGCGCGATCTCCGTCCCGCTCTTCACGCTGTTCGGACCCGACGCGCTCGAATACCGCCTGTCGGACGCCGGCATCCGCGCCGTGGTGACGAACGGCGAGGGCGCGGCGAAGCTGGAGGGCCTGCGCGCGAGGTTGCCGGAACTCCGCCACGTGCTGTCGATCGACGGGGCGTTACACGGAGCCGAGGACCTCGACGCCGCCATGGCCGTCGAATCGGCCGCCTTCGCGACCGTCGACACGTCGGCGGACGATCCCGCGCTCATCATCTACACCTCCGGAACGACAGGCAATCCCAAGGGCGCGCTTCACGCGCACCGCGTGCTGCCTGGGCATCTTCCCGGCGTGGAGATGAGCCACGGCTTCCTGCCGCACGAGGGCGACCGGATCTGGACCCCGGCCGACTGGGCATGGATCGGCGGACTGCTCGACGTGCTGATGCCGGCGCTCCATCACGGCGTGACCGTCGTGTCGCATCGCTTCGCCAAATTCTCGGGCGAGGCGGCATTCGCGCTGATGCGCGCTACCGGCGTTCGCAACGCCTTTCTGCCGCCCACCGCGCTCAAGCTCATGCGCGCGGCGACCTCGGCCGATCCGTCGCTTCGGCTCGACATGCGCAGCGTGGCGAGCGGGGGCGACACGCTCGGCACCGAATTGCTCGACTGGGGCCGCACGACGTTCGGCGTGGAGATCAACGAGTTCTACGGCCAGACCGAGTGCAACATGATCGTCTCGTCCTGCGCGGCGCTCATGCCGTCGCGCCCCGGCGTGATGGGCCGGCCGGTGCCAGGCCACGACGTGCGCGTCGTCGACGTAGACGGCCGCGAATGCCCCGAAGGCACGATCGGCACCATCGCCGTGCGCAGGGGCGACCCGGTGATGTTCCTGGGATATTGGAACAGGCCGGAAGCGACCCATGACAAGTTCCGCGGCGACTGGCTGGTGACCGGCGACCTCGGCATCGCCGAGGACGGTGGCTGGATACGCTATCTGGGGCGCGACGATGACGTCATCACCTCGTCGGGCTACCGCATCGGGCCAGGCGAGATCGAGGATTGCCTGATCCGCCATCCCGCCGTGCAGATGGCCGGCGTCGTGGGCAAGCCGGACCCGAAGCGCACCGAGGTCGTCGTCGCCTTCATCGTGCTCAAGCCCGGCCACACGCCATCGTGCGCGCTCGCCGACGAGATCAGGCACTTCGTCAGGACGCGGCTGGCCGCGCATGAATATCCACGCGAGATCGCCTTCGTCGGCGAACTCCCGATGACGACGACAGGCAAGATCATCCGCCGCGAATTGAGACAGATGGCTGGCGCGAGAGCAGAGCCTCGCGACCAGACTTCGCTGACCAGGAGAGACTGATGAACACCAAGGACTTGGCCTTCGAACCCCTGCTTTCGGTCTCCGATCGCGTTCGCCGCCGCGAGATCTCGCCCGTCGAGCTCACCCAGGTGATGATCGACCGGATCGGCGAGATCGACGGCACCTACATGAGCTACAAGGTGGTGCTTGCCGACCGGGCGCTCGAAAGGGCTCGGCGGGCGGAGACCGAGATCATGCAGGGTCACTGGCGCGGCCCGCTCCACGGCGTGCCGATCGCGGTCAAGGACCTCTGCTACACCACCTTCGCGCCGACGGCCGGCGGCACGACCATGCATGCGGGCTTCACGGCCGACTTTAACGCGACCGTCGTCGACCGGCTGGAGACCGCGGGCGCGATCATCCTCGGCAAGCTCAAGATGACGGAGGGGGCGTATACGAGCCACCATCCGGAGGACCCCAGCCCGCTCAACCCGTGGGACCCCGCGAGCTGGGTCGGGTCGTCGTCGACAGGCTCCGGCGTCGCCACGTCCGCCGCCCTCTGCTACGCATCTCTGGGCTCGGACACGGGCGGATCGATCCGCTTTCCGTCGGCGACTTGCGGCCTCACCGGCATCAAGCCCACCTGGGGTCGCGTGTCGCGCCACGGCGTCTTCGCGCTCGCCGATTCGCTCGACCATGTCGGTCCGATGACGCGCACGGCCGGTGACGCGGGCGCCGTGCTGGGCGTCATCGCGGGCGAGGATTCCAACGATCCGACCGCTTTGCCGGACCCCGTGCCGGACTACCTCTCCGAACTCGGCAACAATATTCGCGGGCTCACCATCGGCATCGACCGCCGCTACACGACGGAGGGCATCGATCCCGAGGTGGTGGCGGCGCTAGCGGAGACCGAGAAGGTGCTCGCCGCGCTCGGTGCCAAGATCCGCGACGTCCGCTTCCCCGACTACGAGAAGCTTGTCAGCCTCTGGATCCCGATGTGCTCGGTGGAAACGGCGATCGCGCATCTGGACCACTATCCGGCGCGCGCTTCCGAATACGGCCCCGATCTCAAGCAACTCATCGACCAGGGCCGCTCGCTCAGCGGGCTGGAGGTCGGCACGATCATGCATGAGCGGCTCAAGTTCTGCGGCGGCCTCGCCTCGCTCTTCCGGGACATCGACCTGCTGCTCGTGCCCGCCATGCCAATGCCCATCCCGACGCTCGCCCAGATGGCCAGCTACGGCGAGGACCCGAGCGTCCTCCACGGTATCCTGCGCTTCACCGCGCCGTTCGATTTCTCGGGCAGCCCGACGATCACCATGCCCAACGGCATCGACAAGCGGGACATGCCGCTCGCCTTTCAACTCGTCGGACGGCATGTATCGGAGCATGTGCTTGTGCGCGCAGGCCATGCCTATCAGTCGGCGACCGACTGGCATCTCAAGCGTCCGCCGGTACTTGCATAGAGTGGCGCGAGGCCAGCGGCGGTGCGCCGAAGCTCGTAGCCGCCGCAGCGACGGCGGCCGTGCCAGGCGTCCGCTGAAACATCCGGTGGATCGCATAGGTCGGCACGCGATTGTGCGTGCTCACCCAGTTGCGGGAGCGCATCCGGGCGAAGGAGATCTGGGTGGCGAGAGCTGATCGTTATCGCAATCCGGACGAGGATTTGCCGGAGGACTTCGCGGTCAAGCGGACGGCCTATTATAGAGCGCTGGACCTGACGCAGGACGCACAGGCGTTTACCGAGAAAATTAGGGCGGAACTGGAGCAGGAATTGCGGCTGCTCAACGCTGAAATCCCTTCCAGCGACAAGGTTCGCATTCTTTGGGGCGGTAGAAACCGCATCTCGATCACACCGTACGAACCCTTGCCGGAACCGCAGGGGCTTCGCACCGTGAAGGCGGAGATCGGCCACCGTTGGCCGATGACGGAACTTCTCGACGTGCTGAAGGAAGCAGCGCTGGATACGGGATTTCTCGACGCTTTCGAAACGTCGGCTTCCCGCGTCGCCTTGTCCCGTGGTGTCATCGATCGCCGCTTGCTTCTATGTCTGTACGGGCTCGGGTCGCGCAACGCGTTCTTCTTCCAACCGCCACGCGCCAGCGGGAAAAGGCAGCGCTTACTTACTCTGGAAACAAGCGCCGCAGTCCCTCGGCCGACGCTTCGACCACGCCCCGCTCGGTAATGAGACCCGTCACGAGGCGTGCCGGCGTCATGTCGAAAGCCGGGTTGGCCGCGCCGGTCGCTTCCGGCGAAATCCGCACCTGCACGACTTCGCCAGAAGCCGTGCGGCCCCAGACCAGGGACACTTCATCGCCGGAGCGTTCCTCGATAGGCACTTCGACGACGCCGTCCTTCACCGTCCAGTCGATGGTCGGCGAGGGCAGGGCGACATAGAACGGGACATCGTTGTCCTTTGCCGCCAGCGCCTTCAAATAGGTTCCGATCTTGTTGCAGACGTCGCCATTGGCGGTCGTGCGGTCGGTGCCGACGATCACGATGTCGACCTGTCCATGCTGCATCAGGTGGCCGCCGGCATTGTCGACGATGAGCGTATGGGGCACGTCGTGGCCGGCCATCTCCCACGCTGTGAGTTGGGCACCCTGGTTGCGCGGCCGCGTCTCGTCGACATAGACGTGAACCGGAATGCCTTCCTCGACCGCCAGATAGATCGGCGCGGTCGCCGTGCCATAGTCGACGGTTGCCAGCCAGCCGGCATTGCAGTGGGTCAGGATATTGACCATTTCCCCGGGCTTCTTCGAGGCTGCAATCTGGCGGATCAGCGTCAGCCCGTGCGAGCCGATCGCACGGTTGAGCTCGACGTCCTCGTCGGCGATCTCGCCCGCACGCTCGAAGGCGGCGGCGGCGCGCTCGTCCGCAGGCATCGGCGTCAGGACGCGCTTCATTTCATCGAGCGCCCAGCGCAGATTGATCGCGGTCGGCCGCGTCTCGTGCAGCGTTTCCCAGACGGCAGAAAGCGCTTCGTCGGAAGGGTCGTCGCGCATCGCGATCGCCACGCCATAGGCGGCGGTCACGCCGATCAGCGGCGCGCCGCGCACCCACATGTCGCGGATGGCGGTCGCGACCTCGTCGACCGTCGTTAGCGCGACGATGCGGAATTCATGCGGCAGCCAGCGCTGGTCGATGATCTCGACCGACCGACCGTCCTCGGCAAGCCAGATGGTGCGGAAATGCCTGTCGCCTACTTTCACGTTGCCGCTCCTGTCTCGATTAGCGCCGCCAGCGCATTGGCTTCTGTCATGGAATGAATCCGAGCACGGTTGACGGCGATCTGCCGGCCGAAAAGCAGCGCCTTCGTCTCGCAGCGCGCCCGGATCTCGGGATCTTCGATCGTTTCGAAATCCGCATTGTGGGCGAGGCCCAGGATTCGCCGGTGGATCTCAATACCGGCAAAACCGAGCAGGTCCACCCACATTTCGTGCAGCACCTCGTCCAGCGCCTGCTCGGCGCCAAGCACGTCGCCCCGATCCTCGAAGAGGCTCTTCTGGTAGAGAATGCCGTTGCGCTCGGTTCGCCACAGGCGCGAAAATTCGGTGCGGAAGCCGGCCCAGCAGCGTTCGAGCACGCCGAGCAGATATGTCTGCATAGCCGCGCGACCTCCGCCTGCCTCGTGGCCGGATTGGGAGAAATAGGACATCCAGAAATTCGAGAACAGCATACCGACATCGAGGGCCATCGGCCCGTAGAACGCGAATTCCGGATCGATGACGCGCGTGTCTTCGTCCGTCACCATGATCGAGCCGGTGTGCAGGTCGCCATGCACCAGCGTCTCCGCCCTGGCGGCGAACAGGTGCTTCATGCGCTGCGCGGTGACCTTGAGGTCGCGGTCGCCACGAAGCTGCGCCACGATGCCGTCGAGTTGAGGCGTGGTGTGCGCGTTCAACTCGGCCTCGAAATACGGATCGGAAAAGACGAGGTTCTCGGTGATGTCGCACAGTTCGACATTGTCGGCGAACAGGGCCAGGTCGGCCTTGCGCGCGCGCGTGTCCATGCCAAGATCGGAGCCGCGAAACAAATTGCGCGCCATGAACAGTGCGAGGTCGTCGGCGATGTTCGGCAGTTCGCGGCCATCGATCAGAGCGCGGCGCAAGATGACGTGCGGCGACAGGTATTCCATCACCATCAGCGCCTGCGCCTCGTCGAAATGGAAGACCTCCGGCACCATGCCGGCGGCGCGTTTCGCCTGGCGGGTAAGGGCGTTGTACTCGAAGAAGGAGCGCTTGAGAGGCAGCGGCCAGCTTTCGCCGACCAGCCGTACATAGGGAAGGGCCTGCTTGACGACGAGGCCGCCCCTGTCGCCCTCGACGATGAAGACCAGATTGAGATTGCCGTCGCCGACCTCGCGCGTTCGCCATGTCGAGGGGTCGTCGCCCAGCCGTGCGCGGACCGCTGCGAGGCCGCCCAGCCTCTGGCCCATGCTTTCAACGGTCAGCGCCTCAAACGATGCCGCGTTCATGCAACTCCTCCCGTCATCGCGTCCGGTCGCAAGCGTCTTCCTCGCTTCCGCCCGCAAAGAAAACGCTAGTCAGTGCTCTGGCAATTGTCAATCATGTTGACAATTGCTGGCGCCCTGCCGTAGCGTCGTCATCGGGAGGAGTTGGCGGCCATGGAAGCCATGTTCCGCATTGCGGGTCTGGAGAAGTCGTTCGGGCCGATTCGCGTCCTGAACGACCTGCATCTGGATTTGCACGCCGGCGAGGTCACCGTCCTGATGGGCGCGAACGGCGCCGGCAAATCGACGCTCGTCAAGATCATGAGCGGCGTCCACACCGCCAGCGGCGGCACGATGCAGCTCGCCGAAAAGCACTTTGCGCCGGCGTCGCCAGCCGAAGCCATCCGCGCCGGGGTGGTCACGGTTCACCAGAACATCAATGACGGCGTCGTCGCGACGCTGGACGTCGCCACGAACCTGACGCTGGACAAGCTGAATGGCAAGGGCGCGCCGCTCCTGTTCAATCCGCGCAGGGTGCGTCGCGAGGCCAAGGCCGTGGCCGCGCGTCTCGGCCTGCAGGTCGACCTGTCTGCAAGCATTTCCGACCTGTCGCTCGCCGATCGGCAGATGGTGGCGATCGCGCGCGCTTTGGCGCACGAGCCCAAGGTGATGATCCTCGACGAGCCGACCTCCTCGCTTTCCAGTTCGGAAGCAAACCGCCTCTTCGCGGTGGTCGACAGACTGCGCGAACATGGCGTGGCCATCCTCTACATCTCGCACCGCATGTCCGATATCCGGCGTGTCGCCGACCGGATCGTGACGCTGCGCGACGGCAGCATCACCGGCGTCTTTGCCGACAGGCCGCTCGACTATGAGGGGGCGGTGGATGCCATGCTCGGCCGCAAGGTCGACCTGTCGACGGTGGCGGTGATGGACGCGACACGGCCGGTCTTTTCCGCTGACATGCTGCGTATCGCCGTGCAGGCAAAGCCGTTCTCGCTTGCGCTGGGCGATGGCGAGGTGGTCGCGATCACCGGGCTGGTCGGCGTTGGCAAGACGAAACTGGCCGAGACGATGTTCGGCCTGCGTCCGCCGCTTGGCGGCGCCATGACGCTGGAGGGTCGCACCTATTCGCCGCGGTCGTGCGCAGATGCCATCGACGCCGGGGTGTTCCTCGTCGCGAAGGATCGCAGCGAAAACGGGATCGTCGGCGACTTCAACCTCTACAAGAACATGAGCCTGCCGTTCCTGCGCCGGTTGTCGCGCGCCAGCATGACGCGGCCGCGCCTGGAGCGCGCCATGGCGCGCACGCAGATCGACAGTCTCGGCATCGTCTGCCGCGGCGAGCGCGACCGGATGGAAACGCTTTCCGGCGGCAACCAGCAAAAGGTCATGGTCGCGCGCTGGCTGTCCCATCCCGCGTCCCTGCTGATCCTAGACGAGCCTTTCCAGGGCGTCGACATCGCCGCGCGCCGCGACATCGCCGCCAAGCTGCGGGCGAGCGCAGCGGGATGCGCGACGCTCCTGTTCCTGACCGAGCTCGACGAGGCACTGGAAACAGCCGACCGCATACTGGTGATGTCGGAACACACGATCGTCGGCGAGCACCGCAATGCCGACCTCGATACCGAAAGACTGCTGGCACAGGTAGCCGGCGAACATGCACGAGGCGCCGCCTGATGGCCGAAACCGTCATCCGCTATGGATTCATGGCCCTACTGGCCGCGCTCATCATCTTCTTCGCATTTGCGGCGCCCGGGTTTGCCTCGCCGCAGAGCGCAGTGTTCATCTTCCAGTCCGTGGCCATCACCGGCATCCTTGCACTGGGCGTCACCGCGACGCTGGTGGTCGGCGGGTTCGACCTGTCGATCGGCTCCGTCGCCACCACGGCGATGATGGCTGCCGCCTATGTGATGGTGGTGATGGAGCAGAACGCGCTGGTCGCCGTGCTCATCTGCCTCGCCATCGGTGCGCTGGTCGGGCTCGTCAACGGCATGATCATCGTCTACATGCGCGTGCCGGACCTGCTGGCGACGCTGGGCATGATGTTCCTGCTCGTCGGCCTGCAGCGCATTCCGACGGAAGGCCGCTCGATCGCGGCCGGCATGACGATGCCGGACGGATCGACCGCCGGCGGCACCTTCAGCGCGAACTTCCTGGCGCTCGGGCGGCACCGGTTCGACTTCTTCATCGACAACTTCCTGCCGGTCTCCGTGGTCTTGCTCGTCGTGCTGGCCGTGCTGATCTGGTTCTTCCTCGAATTCACCCGGTTCGGCCGGATGATGTATGCCGTCGGGTCGAACCAGAAGGCGGCGGAACTCGCCGGTGCGCCGGTCAAGGCATACAAGATCTGGGCCTATGTGATCTCGGGAATCTTCGCCTCCATTGGCGGCATTCTCCTGGCGGCCCGGCTTGGACGCGGCGACATCGCTTCGGGTAACAATTTGCTGCTGGATTCCGTCGCCGCGGCGCTGATCGGCTTTGCCGTGCTCGGCGCCGCCAAGCCGAACGCGTTCGGCACGGCGATCGGCGCGCTTTTCGTCGGCGTGCTCCTGCAGGGGCTGACGATGATGAACGCGCCTTACTACACGCAGGATTTCGTCAAGGGCGCGGTTCTGGTCGTCGCGCTCGTCTTCACCTTCTCGCTTTCGAATCGGGCAAGGTGACGGATGTCGATCAAAGGCAGTTCATAACGTCGAAAACGGTGGAGGAAATGAGCATGAGCATCACACGCAGGACTTTCAACAGGTTGGGCATGGCGGCAGCCGCCGGCATGATGGCGCTGCCCGCGCTGGCACAAGAACGCCCGGCGCCGTTCGACAATGCCGGCGAAGTGCAGATCGCCCTCGTCAGGTATCTTTCGACGGGCGACTTCTTCCAGGCCTATCTGTCGGGCGTGGAAGCGCAGGCGAATGCGCTTGGCGTCGATCTCCGCGTCCTCGACAGCCGTCAGGACGCTGCCGTTCAGGCCGACATGGTGGACCAGGCGATCGCGCTTGGCGTCGACGGCATCATCATCCAGCACGGCTTGACCGAATCCATGAAGGAGGCCGCGCAGCGCGCGGTCGATGCCGGCATCAAGGTCGTCGCGTTCGACGTCAATGTCGAGAACGAGGCGATCCCGCAGATCGAGCAGTCCGATCGCGATCTTGCGCGCCTCGCGCTCGAACAGGCCATCGAGGACAATGGCGAGGCGTGGAAGGCGGCCTATGTCTACGTCGCCGGCATTGCCCCGCTCGATCGCCGCGACGAGACCTGGCGCGAGTTCAAGGAGCGCTATCCGGGGATCGAGGAAGTGGCGATTTTCGGCACGCTCGACAACCCGATCGCCAACTCCGTGGCCAATCAGGCGCGCTCGGTGCTGACCGCCAATCCCGGCGTCCAGGTCGTCTTCGCGCCCTATGACGAGTTTGCGAAGGGCGTGAAGATCGCGGTCGACGAGGCAGGACTTTCGGCAGACATCAAGATCTATTCCGCCGATGTTTCCACCGCCGATATCGCGGCCATGCGCGAGCCGGGCTCGTCATGGGTCGCCACCGCGGCCACCAATCCGGCGGTCGTCGGACAGGTTTCCGTGCGCGCGCTTGCCATGATGCTCGCAGGCGAGGAACCGGGCGCCAGCGTCATCGTCCCGCCGACGCTGATCACCCAGGCCGAACTGAACGAGGGCGACATCAAGAACATGGAGGAGCTTTCGCAAAAGATGCCGCAGTTCAACCATGCCGATGTCGCCATGCCGGACTGGATGCCCAACCCGAACGAATAGACAGGGCTGACGAAGACGACGGAGGGCGGCCACGTGCCGCCCTTTCGCAAAGTGGCCTGCAACGCTGCGGCTGGCGCAGTTCGTAAATTGACTTTTGTCACGGAGATTGAATATTGTCAGCCGGAGGAGCAAGGCATGGCTATCCGCCCCGGCAACCAAATCGTACACAAGGCCGCGTGGCTCTACTACACGCACGGCCTGCGCCAGGACGATGTCGCACGGCGGCTCGGCATATCGCGCGCTTCGGTCGCTCTTTACCTTCGCAAGGCGCGCGAGAGCGGCATCGTCACGATCACCACGTCGACGCGGCTGTTTGCGAGCGACGTGCTGGCGCGCCGCATCGAGGATGTCTTCGGGCTCGAAAGCGTCTGGGTTGTGCCGGATGCCGGTGCCGACACGGTGCCGGGCGTGGAAATACCGGCGCTTGCGGCCAGTGTTTTCCTGTCGCTCTGCGCCAGCGGCCAGAAAATCGGCATCGCCTGGGGCCGCACGGTCTATGCCATTGCCGATGCGATGTCCTATGCCGACCTGCAGGACGTCACCGTCGTCCAGCTTTGCGGCAATCTGGGCGCGCCTTATTCCTATCGGCCCGATCAATGCACGATGGAAATCGCGCGCCGCCTCAATGCGCGCGGCCTGAATTTCTACGCGCCGCTGGTGCTGACGAGCGAGCGGCTGGCCCGCGAATTGCGCGACGAACCTGTCATTCGCGAGCAGCTCGCGGGCGTGGCCGACTGCGACCTGGCGCTGTTTTCGGCAGGCCTCGTCGACGAGGATGCGCATGTCGTCAAATGTGGCGCGATGACGCCACAAGAGGTCCAGGCGCTGCGCGCGCAGGGCGCGGCCGGCGTGATCGCCGGGCAGATGATCGACGCCCAAGGCAACCTCGTCGATTGCGACTACAACCGCCGGGTCATCTCGGCCGATTTCGCCTCCTTGCGGCAGATCCCGCGCCGCATGATGGTGGTGCAGGAGAGCGCGAAACTGGCGCCTCTGCGCGCCGCGCTCGCAGGCCGCTTCGCCACGCATCTGGTGCTGTCGCAAGCCATGGCCGAAATGCTTCTGGCCGACGCCGGCTGACCTAAATCCATTCCAACGCCCTATTTTCCCGAACGGACCGACCATGAAGAACCTCTGGAACGACACCGAAGCCGAAGACCTCGTCGCCGACTTTGCGACACGGGGCGTCGAGCGCGATCTGGCATTGCGCGTCTACACCACGCGCCTGCTCGGCGGTGAGCCGCGGCTCGTGTTGCACGGCGGCGGCAACACCTCGGTCAAGCTCGAGGCGAGCGACCTGGTCGGTGATCGCTGGCCGGTGCTGTGCGTCAAGGGCAGCGGCTGGGACATGGGGGTGATCGAGCCACAGGGCTTGCCGGCAGTGAAGCTCGCCCCACTCCTCAAAGCGCGCGCGCTCGATGCGCTGAGCGACGAGGACATGGTGGCGCTGCAGCGGGCCAATCTGATCGATCCGTCCTCGCCGAACCCGTCGGTCGAGACGCTTTTGCACGCGTTCCTGCCGCACAAATTCGTCGACCACACACATTCCACGGCCGTCCTGGCCATCGTCGACCAGGGGGAGGAAAGCGAAGCCCTCTGCCGCAAGGTCTTCGGCCCGAAGATGGGCTACGTGCCCTATATCAAGCCCGGCTTCGACCTCGCCAAGGCCGCCGCCGAGATCTACGAACAGGACCCCGCGGTGGAGGGCCTCATCCTCGACAAGCACGGCATCTTCACCTTCGCCGAGACGGCGAAGGACACCTATGATCTGATGATCCGCTACGTCACCGTCGCCGAGGCATATGTCGCGGCGAATACCGTCAACCCGCTCAAGCCGGTCGCGCTGCCGAAGCGTCTGCCCGATCCGGCCGAGATCGCCTCGGTCCTGCGTGGCGCGGTTGCGGCCAGGCTTGGCGAGGGCCGCTTCGACCGGATGGTCAGCGATTTCCGAACCTCGCCGGCGATCCTCGAATTCCTCAATGCCGAGGGCCTGGAGCGCCGCGCGTCGCGCGGAGTGTCGACGCCCGACCTGTCGATCCGTATCAAGACCGGGCCGATGGTGCTGCCCGCGCCGGACGCCGACGATCTTGCAAGCTATGCCGAGATCATCAGGACGCATGTCGCCGACTATGTGGCGGAGTATACGCGCTATTTCGACGACAACGACGCGCGCGACGACGTCAGGCGCACCATGCTCGACCCGATGCCGCGTCTTTCGCTCGTGCCGGGTCTCGGCATGTTTGGCCATGGCCGCACGCTCAAGGACGCCAGGATCGCATCGGATGTCGGCGAGATGTGGATCGAGGCGGTGCGCGGTGCAGACGCCATCGGCGACTTCCGCCCGCTCGCAAAATCCGATCTGTTCGAGCTGGAATACTGGTCGCTCGAGCAGGCGAAGCTTGCTGGCAACAAGCCGAAGCCCCTGACCGGCCAGGTGATGCTCGTCACCGGCGGCGCTGGGGCCATTGGTGCGGCGACGGCAAGGGCTTTCGCCGCTCACGGGGCTCATGTCGTCGTCGTCGACCTTGATGCCGGCAAGGCCAACGAAGTGGCGAAAGCCGCGGGCAATGCCTCCATCGGGATCGGTGCCGACGTGACCAGCCCGGCCGACATCGCGGCCGCATTCGAGAAGGCCGTCCGCGTCTATGGCGGCGTCGACATCGTCGTCTCCAATGCGGGCGCGGCCTTCGAGGGCGGCATTGGCGAGATCGACGACGGGCTTTTGCGCAAGAGCTTCGAGCTCAACTTCTTCGCGCATCAGAACGTCGCGCAGCAGGCGGTGGCGATCTTTAAGCGGCAGGGAACCGGCGGCGTCCTTCTCTTCAACACCTCCAAGCAGGCCGTCAATCCGGGTCCGAAATTCGGTGCCTATGGCCTGCCCAAGGCCGCGACGCTGTTCCTGTCGCGGCAATACGCGCTCGAATATGGCGGCATCGGCGTGCGCGCCAATGCGGTCAACGCCGACCGAATCCGCTCCAGCCTCCTGACCGAGGACATGATCGCAAGCCGCTCGAAGGCGCGGGGCCTGTCGGAAAAGGACTACATGTCCGGCAATCTCTTGGGGCTGGAGGTGACCGCAGACCATGTCGCGCAGGCCTTCCTGCACCACGCGCTGGCCGAGCGGACCACAGCCGACGTGACGACCGTTGACGGGGGCAACATCGCCGCAACGCTGCGCTGAAGTTCAATCCTCGAGGCTGACATAGCTCGCCGGCAGGAATCGCGGCGTGCAGAGGCAGTAGAATATGAGCTGGTTCCGGCTGGTGTTCTCGATGCGCTGCGCCGCGCCTGCCGGGATCACCGCCTGGTCGCCCTTGCGCAGAAGGCGTCGCTCGCCGTCCACTTCAACGATGCCTTCGCCCTCGCGCACGACGTAGCGCTCGCAAATGCCGTCGAGACGGTGAAGCTGGGTGGTCACGCCCGGCTCGACACGCGCGATGGCAAGCGAGGCCTCGGGCGAAGCGTCGTCATTGTGCAACTCGGTGATGAAGCAGCGCTCATCGGTCCAGAATTCGCCTCGGTCGGAGGCCGGTACGAAGAAGCTTTCCACCATCGTTCCCCTGCTGCATTAGACGATGTCGATTGACACTGACAAATGCTAGTCTAGCATGAGTTTCCCGTCAAAGGCTTGATCTCGCGGCCGGTCTGCGGGCAGAATCGTTGGTGCGTCAGTCGGCCAGGTGCCGGCTTTCGAGCGAAAACAGGGAACGCCGTGCCCCGGCACCGGCAGACGGAGTGATGGAAATGGGTATCTGGAAGAAGAGTGCCGCCGCCCTGTCACTGGCGACGTTGATGACGACCGCCGGCCAGGCAAGCGCCGATGGCCTGCTGATCTACGTCTCGCCCGACCCGATCGGCGTCAATGCGTTTCTTGCCATGGGAAAGGTCGGCATCGAGGCGGCCGGTGAGAAGCACGGCATGGAGGTCAAGACCTACGAGAGCCGGACCGCGGCGGAACGTCGGGACAATGTCAACGCAGCCGTCGACGAGGGCGCCGACATCGTCGTCATGCTCGGCTTCGAGTTCAACGACATCATGGCCGAACTGGCCCCGACCGCGCCTGACACGCAGTTCCTGATCATCGACCAGTGCATCGAAAACCAGCCGGACAATGTCCATTGTGCGGTATTTCGCGAATATGAGGCCAGCTATCTGATGGGCGTCGCCGCCGGCATGATGACCGAGAGCGATACGGTCGGCGTCGTCGGCGCACTCGATATCCCGTTCCTGCATCGCTACACCGACGGATACGCGCAGGGTGTGAAATCGGTGAACCCGGACGCCACCGTCGAGGTGCGCTGGGTTGGCGGCGAGAACCCGTTCTCCGATCCGGTGCGGGCGAAGGAGCAGGCGCTGGCCCTGCATTCTGCCGGCGCCGACTACATCTACACCGCCACTTCGGGGGGCGATTTCGGCGTGTTCGAAGCCGCCAAGGAGCGGGGCTTCAAGACCTTCTCGGTCGACGTCAACCATTGCCCGACCCAGCCCGGTGTGATCGTCGACCAGAGCTTGAAGCAGGTCGATGTCGCGCTCGTCGCGGCTGTGGATGCGATCCTCGAAGGCCAGGCGAAAACCTTCACCTCGCTCGGGATCAAGGAAGGCGGCGTCGGCGCGATCGCGCTCGACGAGGCGGGAATTGCCGGCAGCGCGTGCGTCATCGCCGACCATCCGGATGTCGCCGCGAAGCGTCGCGAAGTCGCGGCAGGCATTGCCGATGGCTCTATCGAGCTGACCGACCCGATGTTCGCCAACTAGTCGGCACCAGGCTTCGGGACCGCCGCCCTCTGGCGGTCCCGAAGAGCGTTTCCGCAGCGGCGTGGATGTCGTTTCCTCCGCTTGTCGGGCAGAACATGCCCGCGCGGCAGCATTCGCGAGAGACCCGCCTCATGCACTCATCCTTGCGCGGAATACGCGTCAGTTTCGGTCCCCTGGTGGCGGTCGACGACGTTTCGATCGAGATCGAGGCGGGCCGTATCCTGGCTGTGGTCGGGGAGAACGGCGCCGGCAAGTCGACCCTGATGAACGCGTTGTTCGGGCTCTGCCGGCCGGAGGCGGGCGAAATCTGGGTCGACGGCATCAAGCGGGTCTGGGCGTCGCCGCAGGAGGCCATTCGCGCCGGGCGGGGCATGGTGCATCAGCACTTCATGCTCCAGAAGGACATGACGGTCCTAGAGAACATCGTGCTTTGCGGCGAGCCGGTGCGCATGTTCGGCATGGTCGATTTCGCCGCGGCAAGAGGCAAGCTGAACGAGGGCTTCGCCCGGCACGGCATCAGCGTCGATCTCGGCGCACGGGTCGGCAGTCTTTCGGTCGGCCAGAAGCAGGTCGTCGAAATCCTCAAGATGCTCTATCGCGACGCCTCGCTGCTCATCCTCGACGAGCCGACGGCGGTGCTCACGCCGCAGGAGAAGGACCAGGTCTTTGCGATCCTGCGCAGCTTCGCGCGGCAGGGCAAGGCGGTCGTCATCATCACGCACAAGCTCGATGAGGTCATGGAGATCGCCGATCGGGTCGCCGTCATGCGCGGCGGCAAACTGGTGTCGTCAGGGCCGATCGGCGAAACCTCGAAGGAACGCATCTCGCGCGAGATCGTAGGTGGTGAACTTCCGCCGCCCTTGAAGGCGGCGGCGCGGGAGCCGGGTGCCGTGGTTCTGGACGTCGACGGGCTGCGCGTCGCCGCGGGCCGCCACCGTGACATCGGGCCGGTCTCGTTCGAGGTTCGCGCCGGTGAGATCGTTGGCATCGCCGGCGTCAGCGGCAATGGCCAGTCGGAGCTGATCCAGGCGCTGACTGGTCTGCGTCCAGCCAAAGCCGGTGCGATTTCGCTCGCCGGCAAGCGGATCGAGGCCCTGAGCGTGCGCGAGCGCAGGCTTGCCGGCCAAAGCTACATTCCCGAAGACCGGCAGCGGGTCGGCCTCGCGCTCGGCGCAAGCGTCGCCGACAACGCCAGCGCCGGGCACGACGATCCGCGCCGCTTCACCAAGGGTCCGTTCCTCGATCGATCCGCCATGGCGCGCTATGCGCGCGGCCTGATAGAGCGCTTTCGCATCAAGGTGGCCGGGCCGAATGCACTGGCCTCGACCATGTCCGGCGGCAACAAGCAGAAGCTGGTCGTCAGCCGCGAACTTGCGCGCGAGACGCCGCTCATCGTCGCCGAGAACCCGACCTGGGGCGTCGACATCGGCGCCATCGAACTCATCCATTTCGAGCTGTTGCGAATGCGCGACGCCGGCCATGCCGTGCTGCTGGTTTCGACCGAACTGGACGAGGTGCTGAAGCTGTCGGACCGGATCATGGTGATGTATTCCGGATCGCTTTCCGATCCGATCCCGGCAGGCGAGGCGAACCGCAATCGCATCGGCGCGCTGATGACCTCGCGCGACCACTCCCGGAGCAGTGCCGCATGAGCATGTCGGACCGCAACTGGATGCGCGACGATCTTCTGCCGTGGATCACCACGCTTGCGTGGATTCTCGGGATTCTCCTCTTGCTGATGCTGCTGGTGTCGGCTCCTTTCGGGACCGCGATCGAGGGCTTCTTTCAAGGAGCTTTCGGCGGTCGGCGCTTTGCGTTCCTGATGCAGACATTGAGCCGCGCGACGCTGATCGTCGGCATGGCGCTCTCGGTCATGCTGAGTTTCCGTGCCGGTCTGTTCAACATCGGCGGCGAAGGGCAACTCGTCGCCGGGGGCCTTGTCTCGGCGCTCGTTGCGCTTGCCATGCCCGGTCCGCCGCCGCTGGTCATCGTCGCTTCGATCGCAGCGGGCATGGCGGCGGGCGCATTGTGGGCGCTGCTGGCCGGGGTGCTGTACCTTTATGTCGGCGTGCCGTTGCTGGTCGGCTCGCTGCTGCTCAATTTTCCGATCCGGTCGATCGCGTCCTATCTCGTCGCCCATCCCTTCCGCGACGTTCCCTCCGGTATGCTGCAATCCCATCTGGTGCCCAACGAGCGTTGGCTCCCCTATTTTCCAGGGCTGCGGCTCGATATCGGCATTCTGTTCGTCGTCCTCGTCAGCGTTCTGGTCGTCGTCTACAGCCACAAGACTTTGCACGGCTACCGCGCGCGGCTAAATGGCCTGTCGCCCGATTTCGCGCGCGCCGTCGGATTGCCGGTTTCCCGGCTGACCCTGCAGACGCTCGCCATGAGCGGTGCGATCGCCGGTCTCGTCGGCGCCATTGCCGTGCTCGGCATCCATCACCGCTATATCGACGGCATGTTGGTGCAGCCGCTCTATGCGTGGACCGGCATCGTCGCCGTGCTGCTCGTCGGGATGATCCCCTGGCTGGTGCCGTTCTCCGGCTTCTTCTTCGCCGCGCTGCAGACGGGCGCGGCCGGCATGGAGCGTGCGGCACAAGTGCCGAAGGAAATCGCGCTCGTCATGCAGGCGGTGATCATCTTGTTCGTCGCCAGCCGCGTCTCGCTCTTGCTGGCCGCCCCGCGCGGCAGGGACAAGGGGGGCGACGTCGATGTTTGACATTCTGCTCGACCCGTCCTTTCTCGCCTCGGTGCCGCGCTTCGTCACGCCGCTGCTTCTGGCGGCGCTGGGCGGCGCGATCTGCGAGCGGGCAGGGGTCTTCAACATCGGCCTCGAGGGCATGATGCTGACCGGCGCGTTCGCCGCCGTCGTCGGCGCCTATTTCGCCGGCTCGCCTTATGCCGGCGCGGGACTCGCCGCGCTGGCTGGAATCGCGATGGGTCTGGTCTTCGCCGAATTCAACGTGCGCCGCGGCGGCGACGCCATCGTCGTTTCGATCGCCATCAACCTTCTTGCAGCAGGTCTAACCGCGTTCCTGCTCCGGGCGATCTTCGACGCCACCGGTGCATTCAACAGTCCGGATATCGCCGGATTCGGCGTCATCCACATTCCGCTTTTGCGCGATGTGCCGGTGCTCGGTCCGCTCTTCAGCGGCCAGTCGCCGCTGTTCTACCTCTCGCTTGCCGCCGTCGTGCTGCTGCATTTCTTCTTCGCGCGCCACCGCCTCGGTCTGCGCATTCGCGCGGCGGGCGAGAACCCGGCCGGGCTGACGGCCGGCGGTGTCGATCCCCGCACGGTGCGCCTTCTGGCCCTGATGCTGTGCGGCGCCTTGTGCGGGCTCGCCGGCGCGCAGCTTTCGATCGCGAACGTCAACCTGTTCGTCGAGAACATGAGCGCCGGGCGCGGCTGGATCGCGGTGGTCGCGGTGTTGCTTACGCGGGGCAGGCCGTGGCCGCTTTTGTTCATCACCGTGCTCTTCGGCGTCGTCGACAGCCTGTCCTTCCGGGTCCAGGGTCTCGGTATGCCGCAGCAATTCACCGACATGATGCCCTATCTGGCGACCCTCATCGCGCTGACGGGGTTGTCTTGGTGGCACAGGAAGAGGCAATCGTGACCGATCTTCTCATACGAAACGCCCTCGTCGTCACTTCCGACCCGGCCGGAACCGTCATCCATGACGGCGCAGTGGCGGCGGAGGGAACGCGCATCAGCGCCATCGGCACGACGGCCGACCTCGCGCCGCTTGCCGAGCGGGCACGCCGCGTCGTCGACGGCGCCGGGCACATCCTCATGCCGGGCATCGTCAACGCGCATTGTCACGCCGCCGACAGCCTGTTTCGCGGGCTGGTCGAGAACTTGCCGCTGGAGCCATGGCTTCAGACCGTCTGGAAAGCCGAAGCCGCGATCCTCAACCCGCGCACGTCCTACCTTGGCAGCGTGCTGGGCTTTTCCGAACTGCTCCTGTCGGGCGTCACCTCGGTCATGGACATGTTCTGGTATCCGTTCGAGACGGTCCGCGCAGCGCGCAGCGTCGGCCTGCGGGTCTCGACCGGCGGCATTTTCTTCGATCCTGCGGGCGTCACCGCGCTGTCGGCCGACAAGCGCGTGGCCGAGGCCGAGCGCTTCTTCGAGGAGTTCGGCGGCGCGCAGGATGTGTTCGCCGCCGTCATGCCGCACGGCACCTACACCGTCGCGCCGGAAAACCTGAAGGCCGCCCATGCGGTGTCGCACAGATGCGGCGGCATCTTCTGCACCCACTGCGCCGAGACCGTGGCCGAACAGGCGGATATCGTGGCGCGCTACGGCCGTACCGTCGTGCGCCATCTCGACCATCTCGGCTGCCTCGACGAGCGCACCGTCCTTGCGCATTGCGTCCATCTGGACGACGAGGAGCTCGACATCCTCGCCCGGCGCGGCGCGCATGTCGCGCACAATCCGATGTCGAACATGAAGCTTGCTTCCGGCTTCGCGCGCGTGCCTGACATGATGGCGCGCGGCATCAACGTATCGCTCGGCACGGACGGGCCGATCTCCGGCAACGATCTCGACATGTGGATGGCGCTTCGGCTGGCGGCGACGCTGCACAAGGGCCATACCGGCCGCGCAGACATCATCTCGACGCGCCAGGCGCTCGACATGCTGACCATTAACGGTGCGAAGGCGCTGGGCGCGGCCGATCGCATTGGCAGTCTCGAGCCGGGCAAACTGGCCGACATGGTGATGGTCGATATCAGGCGCCCCCATGCGGTGCCGATGTTCGACCCGCTGACCCATCTGGTCTACTCCGCCGGCCGTTCCGACGTCCGCCATGTCTTCCTCGGCGGCGAACAGGTGGTGCGCGACGGCGCGCTGACACGGCTCGACATTCACGAAACCATGGACGAGGTCGCAAGCCTCGTCCCGGCGATCAAGGCGAGCATCGCCTGACATAGTTGCAGTGAGGAACGTTTGGGAATGAAGACCAAAAGCCAATCCGCCCGCGCGGCGCGCGCCCATGCCTCGATCAGGGAGCGTGCGGGTGCACCGTGCGAGATCGCGCTCGTGCTCGGTTCCGGGCTCGGGCAGCTCGCCGATGCCGTTAGCGATGCGACGATCATCCCCTATGGCGAGATCGACGGCTTTCCCGTCTCGACCGCTCCGGGCCACAAGGGCCAACTCGTCATTGGCACGCTTTATGGCCGCCGCACGGTGATCATGCAGGGCCGGCTGCACCTTTATGAAGGCTGGCATCCGCGCGACATCGCGCTTGCGGTCTATCTGCTAAAGGCGCTGGGCGCGAAGACCTTCGTGGTCACCAATGCGGCCGGGGGGCTCAATTCGGACTATGATGCCGGCGACGTGATGCTGATCGAGGATCATGTGAACCTGACCGGCACCAGCCCGCTGATCGGCCCTAATGACGATGCCATCGGCCTGCGTTTCCCCGACCAGTCGCGCCTCTACGACCCTGACCTGCGCAGCATCGCGCAGAAGGCTTCCGAAGCGACGGGCACGCCGATACGCAAGGGTATCTATTGCGGCCTCAACGGCCCCGAACTCGAAAGCTCGGCCGAGCGCCGCTTCTTCCGTTCGATCGGCTGCGATGCGGTCGGCATGTCGACGGTGATGGAGGTCATCGCCGCCAATCATGCGGGCATGAAGGTGCTGGGGATTTCCGCGATCACCAATGTCGCGACCGGCGGCGAAGATCAGCAGCCGGACACGATGGAGGCGGTCGTCGCAATGGCGGCGGTCTGCGGGGTCAAGATCCAGACGATCTTGCGGCACGCGTTCTCCCTCCTGCCGAAGCACAAGGTGCCGGCATGACCGAGACCGTTCCACCCGTTGCGCGGCTTCTCGATCTCTCCGGCAAGACCGCGCTCGTGACCGGCGCCAGCGGCGGCATCGGCGCGGGCATCGCGCAGCGCTTCGCCGAAGCGGGCGCCCATGTCATGTGCCACTACAATGCGAACAGGCAAGCGGCAGAGCAGGTCGTCGCGAGGATCGCGCAGGCGGGTGGCACCGCCGTCGCGGTGCAGGCCGACATCTCTCATGAAGCCGGCGCGTCGGGATTGATCGCCGAGGCGATAGCGCGCTTGGGTAGTGTCGACATCCTCGTCAACAATGCCGGATTGCAGCCGGCCAAGCCGCTCGCCGAGGTGAGCGCGGCGGAGTGGAACGAGATGATAGCGGCCAATGCGGCCGGCCCGTTTCTTTTGGTGCAGGCGATGGTCGCGGCCCTGCGCGAGGCAGGCAAGGGCGGCAGCGTCGTCAACATCGCCTCGATCGAAGGCCACCAGCCGGCGCCCTGGCACGGGCACTACGCCGCCTCCAAGGCTGCTCTGTTGATGTTCACGAGGGCGGCGGCGCTCGAATTCGGCGCCTTCGGCATTCGCGTCAACGCGGTGTGTCCCGGCCTGATCCATCGCGACGGCCTCGAGGAGGGTTGGCCGGAGGGCGTCGCGCGCTGGAAGGCGGCCGCGCCGCTCACGCGTCTCGGGCAGCCGGGCGACATCGCCGACGCCTGCCTGTTTCTCGCATCGGACGCGGCGCGCTGGATCACCGGCGCGGATCTCGTGGTTGACGGCGGCGTGTTGACGCGGCCGACCTGGTAGGAAGGAAACGAGCGATGAACGCATTGAAGGACAGGTGCGTCGCCGTTACCGGCGGTGCGGGCGGCATCGCTTCCGGGATCGCGCAGGCGATCCTCAAGGCCGGCGGCCGCGTCGGCCTGATGGACCTCGACCGCGACCGGGTGGAGGCCGCCGCCGCTGCGCTTGACGGCGGCGACAGGGTGGCCGCTTTCGTCGCCGACGTGACCGACGCTGCCGGCATCGACGCTGTGATGACGGACCTCACCGAACGCATGGGCCGCCTCGACGGGTTGGTCAACAATGCCGGCATCGTGCGTTTGGGTCCCGCCGACGCGACGACGCCGGAAGCGTTCGACCTCGAGATGGCCGTCAACGTCAAGGGCGTGCTCCTCACCGCGCAGGCCGCCGCGCGGCATTTCGGCGATGGCGGCGCGATCGTCAACATCGCCTCAAATGCCGGCAAGGTCGGCTACCGCAACATGGCCGGGTACAATGCTTCGAAGGCTGCGGTCATCAGCCTGACGCGCTTGCTTTCGCTGGAATGGGCGGAGAAGGGCATCAACGTGAACGCCGTCTGTCCCGGCGGCGTCGGCACCGACATGTTGAAGAGCGTCGCCGATTTTCTCGCGCGGCGCCTTTCGCAGGACAGGGACGCACTGTTCGGCACGATGGTGCCGGCGCAGCTCGGTCGCCATATCCAGCCGATCGAGGTCGGCCGCGTGGTGGCGTTCCTGCTGTCGGACGCGGCAACGATCATCCGCGGACAGTCGATCAGCATCGACGGCGGCGATACGCCGTTCTGATCTCCGTCGAAGGATGATGGCAGGTCGCTTGGTTCAGGCGCTATGACCTGCGGATTGCGATTATGCAGTAGCGCTCACCATGCACGGAACCAGCACCTGTTTGGCATGTTGTTGGCTGGCGTCGACCAGACCAAATGCGGTATGCGGCATCGTCGCGATGTCCTGCCGCACCTTTCTGGTATGCCTGGACTGACGGCGGCAAACGGGTCATAGGCAGAACAGCCATAGCGCAGCCGGACTGCCGCCCGGATTACGAGCGGCGCCATCCGCGATTGCGCTAAGTGGGGTAATTTGGTGGAGCGATGCGGGTGGAATTTGCGGTGGAGAATCCGCTGCTAGGTTGCCCTGGGTCGGAACGTGTGAGTTCTCGTCGAACTGCGACTTTGCGCTGGGGCATGGTAGTTGCTTCATCAGCCGGCGGCCAGCAGCTTCTGGCGAAGCTCATCGAGGCGCTCGGCATGACGGTCGCCGCCGTGTTCAACGACGAAGGCAGCCAGTCGCTGTTCTGCTACGCCGACGAGGAGCGCCAAATCGTCAGGATCGGTTCCCGGCGAGGCACCGGCGACGAGACCTATCTGGAACGGCTCGTCCCGCATTCGGAAGGCAAAAGCCTCAATGCCAATTTGCATGTCGTGCCGCCCGCGGCGGCTCGAACGGCACGCTCGTCCATGCAGGCGAGGAAGTCGGCTTCGTCGTCAGCGGCATCGTGAAACTTACCGTGGACGGTAAGGCGACGCTTTTGGGAGCCGGAGCGTCCTTCTTCTTTTCCTCGATTTTACCCCACAGCTACCGGAATGTCGGTCGCGAGACGGCGAGGATCGTCTGGGCAAACACGCCACCTTACTGACGGCCGCGCGTCCACATCGGGCCGTCGCTCGACAGAGCGATTTCAGACGTGTTAGAGGCCCTTGGCGGCCAGCGTCTCACGCATTCCGTAGAGATCGAGACCGAGTTCGCCCCGTGCGAGGCGCATGCGCTTGTGGTCTTCCGCCGCCACGCGCGCTTCCGCCCTCGCGGCCACCTCCTGCGCCTACTCGCGACGCAGACGCAGTCATCGTCGGCGACGATAACGTCACCGGGATTGACTAGCGCTCCGTGCACGCGACGGGCACGTTCACCGCCTGCATCGACAAGCGCGTGACGGTCCACACGCTCAGACATCTACCCCGACCGACTATGTCGAATGTAAATCTCTGAGGAATAGAGAAATTTCCCGCGGAAACACCCGGGCCACCCGACGTAGTCAGCGCAATTTACAGGCTGTTCAAGAACCCGAGCAGATCTTCGTCGGGCCGGAATCCGGATGACTTACTGAAATATGGGAACGTCGTTGCCAACGCCGCCTCCTTCATCGCCAACGTCACCTCGATATAGATCTGTGTGGTCTCGACCGATCCATGGCCGAGCAGAGCGATGACAGCACGATCGACGCTCCCCTGCTGGAGGTCCATGGCTGTCCGCTGGTGATGGAACTAAGGACGAGCGGCTTCACGACTGGGTTTATCTCGAACTGGCCGATCTCGATGCCGGAGACTATGAAGATGCCCTCACCGGTGTCTGGACACGCGGCTTGCTGATCCGCCGCAAGATCGCGGACGGGATCTCACTTCTCGACTTGACGCCGGCCGGCACACCGATCGAAACGCTGGTCAAGGTGGATGGTCATCGCTGGGCGATCGAGGACAGTTTCGAAACCGCCAAGAACGAACTTGATCGCGATCACAACGAGACCCGCTCCTGGTACGGCTGGCATCGTCACGTCCCGCTGGTCATGTTCGCCTTCGCCATGTTGGCCGCCCATCCGCCACCGCGCCAAAGCCCATCCATTAGAACTCCAAAAAGGATGATCCACCTGACAAGTCCCGGAACCGCCGCTGATTCCCGGTTAATCCAGGAAATCCTACGCGTCGTTAGGCGCCTTGCCAGACGGGTATCCACGCCGCTCACGTCATCGCATGGTTGGCTTTGGCGACGAGCGCATCAGGCCGCAGCCAGACAAGCCCACCTGAATCAAAACGCAACTGCGATGCTTAGGAGCCAATGACAATCAGCCTATAGCGAAAGAGCCTGAGTTTAACTACAAACCCATCTTCCGAGGCCTGCTTCGCAACACCCCGTCCTTATGCGGCACAGGTACCGAGTATCGGGGTCATTGTTTTCACATGCTCATCGATGCGCTCGAGCACTTTCTTCGGAATAGTGGTCCGTTCCGGAAGATTCCACCAGTACTCGTCGACGCTCTCGACGACCTTGATCACCGTCTTCAGCACTGCCGGTTCTGGCAGCCTTGCACGGTTGGCGAACGCCTTCCATCGCGGCGCAGTGAGCGCCTTGAAGGAACATTTGCCGCCTAGCGAGAGCGCCATCGAGTCGGTGGGAATATATGGCACGGTCGACAGAACGTCATAAACCGGCGCAAGCTCCGGCTTGTCGCCATCGCCCCGGTAGATCAGTGACCAGTTTTTGAGGTGCATGTCGCCATTGCCGGTGATCACCGTCAGTGCCAGACGGCGCACGAATTCGAGCGCGGCCGTCGGCGAGACTGCCGCGCTCAGGGCCAAGGCTATGTCATGATATGCGGCGCCCTCATATTTTCGCGAGGGATAGACCCCGAAAACCTGCGCGAAATCCTCAATATGGATACGCTCGCCATCGGCGCCGCGATCAAAGCGTTTGACGAGGAGAACTTTCCCGTCCGACAGCGTGTCGAACTCTTTGGGAATTCCCTCGAAATCGGACTTCTCGACAAGCTCGCGCTCGGGCACGTCCATGCCGATCGCCGCGGCCAGCGCCAGATTGGCAAACTCGTTTTCTGAGACGCCGGGGAACGCCGTCGATGGAAATTTTGCGATGTACTGGCCTTGCTCGTCGCCCATCGGCAAGGTCAACCCACCTCCCTTGCCGGTGTTCTTCATCACAGAGAGTTTCATCTGTACGCCCGCTAGCGAGAACCGGGCCTTTGGCCTATCCTTGGATGCATCCTCGGCAACCACCGTCGCGCCATTGCTAGGCAAAACACGCACGGCGCCGGGAAGGTCAGCACCCAACGCGGCCAGCAGATCAAAATCGTTCCCTGCGCGCACATTGCCTGCGTGGTGCTTCTCCATTGCTTCGCGCAGTTTATCTTCCGGAAGAAGGTTGGCGAAGAACGCGGGCAAGAGACCAGCAAGAGGCTTTGGATCCTTCCGCAATCCTCCTGCCGCCGCGTGGAAAGAAAGGCTGAGGACGGGAAAGCCGCCGGTCGCTCGATAGGCGTCGTCGAAATTGAACGCATTGAAATCGCCCGGTGTCCTGACGATCGTTCCGACCATCAGATGGTTCAGCAACACGTCAAGGGAGGGGATGGCCTTCGGTGCTTTAGACATCTGGACTATCATCGTCCTCGTGGGGTTGAGAAACAAAAGCGGGGAAATCGTCGTCGTCTTGCGGCCGAAGCAAGGATTTGACGGCAGGAACCATCGACTGCGGGATCAGCATCATTTCCAGACCCAGGGCGCGGGTGATGTTCATCAGGGTGGTTGCGCGCGCCGCGGCTGCGCCCGTCTCGATGTCGCGATAGCGGGGGCGTGATATGCCGGCCATATCGGCGACCTGTTCCTGCGTCAGCGACGCGGCAAGCCGCGCTTCTTTCAGCAGGTGACCTATTTCAAGCAGTCCCGCGGATTCCGAAGGCACGAGGATGATCCCCCTGAGTTTCATTTCAATCTGTTTTGATACGCATAGATATCTTTTCTGCTGTCAGTGTCAACGGCGTGATCTGTTTATAGATCATTTAAGACGTGAATGAGCCGTTTACGGATCTGATCTGATAATTGTGGTTTGAAAAAAATTCAATTAGATCCGCAAAGACTCCCTCAAACTCCGCGCGATGTGCACGAATTTAGCCTTGCGAATATGGTTGGGGCGTGTTCAATTGAACCGCTTCAATAAAGGTAGGTACGATGCGACGTCGACGGCCAACCATTGTAGATGTCGCGGCCGCGGCCGGCGTGTCGGTGGGCACGGTCTCGAACTACCTGAACGGCACCGCCAATGTGCGCGCCGCGACCAAGGTTCGGATCGATCAGGCCGTCCGCCAGCTCGCCTACCGGCCGAGCACCATCGCCAGATCGCTGTCCACCTCGCATGTTGCTGCGTTTCACGAAGATCGTGCAGCGCTGCCACGACTGGTCGTCGCCGGCTACATAAGTGTCGATTACATGTGTCGGGTCGACGTCCTGCCGCACCGCGACGACCGCGTCACGGCTCATCACATTGAAAAGGCGCTGGGAGGGCCGGCCGCCAATCTGGCGGTCGCGGCAGCCGGCATCGGCGCGCACGGCAGCTTCGGCCTCGACGTGGAGCTGGCGACCGCGCTTGGCGACGACCCCGACAGCGACTGGGCGCTTGGCGAGTTGTCGGCCAAGGGTGTCCATGCGCTGCCCATCCGCCGCCCGTTCAACAACCGCCTGTCGCGCTGCATCGTCTTCATCGAGTCCAATGGCAGCCGCACGATCGTCAACGAGCCGTTCGAGCTGTCGGAAATCGACCTGATCAGCCATTTCGACGTTTCGGTGCAGGAGCGGCCGGCCTGTCTCCATATCGAGGGCTATCACTATGAGCGCATGAGCGGCTCCATCGACCGCTTTCACGAGGCCGGCTGGAAAGTGAGCCTGCATCCGGCTGGCCTGCCGAACAGCGCGCGCACGCCCGATGGGTTTCTCGACATTGTGCGCCGCCTCGACCTGACATTTGCCGGCGACGCGCTCGTTCGCGAGATTTTCGACATTCGCGTCGCGGGGACTGACCTTGTCGCGGCGCTCGCCGACACGCTCGCGCTGCTTCCGAGCCGCGGCCATTTCGTCCTGACCCTGGGCGCGCTCGGCGCGGTCGTCTTTCCCGGTGATGGCAGCGATCTGGTCGTCGTACCGGCGCTGCCGGTTCGCCTCGTCGATGCGACCGGGGCCGGCGACAGTTTTGCCGGCGCGTTTCTGGCCTATTGGCTGAACGGGGCGCCGCTCGAGATGGCCGCTCGGCATGCCGCCGCCGCCGGCAGCCTGACGACGACGGTCGAGGGCGCGCAAGGCCTGATTGCCGCGCATGAGGAATTGCAGGCGCAGGTGGCCGATCCGCAGCTGCGACGGGCGTCCTGAAAATGGCGAAGATGCACGAGGAAAGGACCATGGTTTTCAAGATGTCGGGCATCGTCAAGCGCTTCGGCGGGCTGACCGCGCTCGACAATGTCGATTTCGCGGTGGCGAACGGCGAGGTGATGGCGCTGGTCGGCGACAATGGCGCAGGCAAATCGACCCTGATCAAGACCATGTCCGGGGCGCACACGCCCGACGAAGGCACGATCGAGATGGAAGGCAAGGAGGTGCACTTCCGCTCGCCGCAGGAGGCTTGGGACAGCGGCATCGCGACCATCTATCAGGAGCTTGCGCTCGCGGGGAAGATGACCGTCGTCGACAACATCTTCCTCGGCCGCGAGCTCAAACGTCCGATTCTGGGCATTCCGTTTCTCGACCGCCCGGCGATGCGCAAGCGCACCGACGAGTTGTTGAGCCAGCTCGACGTGCATGTGCCGAGCATCGATTCCTGGGTCGAGTCCATGTCGGGTGGACAGCGACAGGGCGTCGCCATCGCGCGTGCGCTCAACATGGATGCCCGGCTTATCATCATGGACGAGCCGACGGCGGCCCTTGCCGTGGCGGAAGTACGCAAGGTTCTCGACTTCATCAAGAAGCTGCGCGCGCAGGGCAAGTCGGTCGTGCTCATCTCGCACAATGTCCAGGACGTCTTTGAGGTTTCCGACCGGATTTCCGTGATGCGCCATGGGCGCTGCATTGCCGTGCGCGACACGGCGACGACCACGCCGCAAGAAATCATCGGCCTGATCACCGGGGCCCATGAGGTGCGCGCCGCCGCCTCATGACGGCGCAAGGCCGGCGGGCGGCCGACGATCCCGCGCAACAAGAACATCACCAGAGGGAAGCACAGACATGAAGACTTCAGTGAAGACGATGGCCATCGGCCTGCTTGCGGTCACTACGCTCGCCGGACTTTGGGCCGGGACCGCACTCTCCCAGGACAAGGTCCGCGTGGCTTTCGTGCCCCAGATCCAGGGCATCCCCTATTACGTCGCCATGGAGGAAGGTGCGATGAAGGCTGCCGAAGCCTTCGGCGTCGAGTACCTCCAGCAAGGCCCCACGAGCACCAACGCCACGGATCAGTTGCGCATTTTTGAAAGCTTTGTCAGCCAGGGCGTCGATGTCGTCGGCGTCTCGCCGGTCGATGTCGAGACGTTGAAACCGGCCATCGCCAAGGCTCGCGCTGCCGGCATCCACGTCATCACCTCGGATGCCGACGCGGCGGGCAGCGAGCGCGAGTTCTACGTCGCCCAGGCCATGGACCAGGATCTTGGCTTCACGATCCTCGACGAGATGGTCGAGCGCATCGGCGCGGACGGCAAGGTCGCGATCATCTCCGACGCACCGACGATTGCCAGCCTCAATGCCTGGATCGCGGCGATCCAGGAGCGCGCGGCCAGCGAATATCCCGAGCTGGAGATCGTTTCGGTCGACCATACGGATGGAACGGCGGCCCGCGCCTTCCAGTTCGCGACCGATGCAATGACGCGCAATCCCGATCTCGGCGGCATCATAGGCATCGCGTCGACGACCTGTCCGGGGATCGGCCAGGCCGTGGAAGCTGCCGGCAAGCAGGGACAGATCGTCACCACGGGCTTTTGCTCACCCAACACGATCAAGGACTACGTCATGAGCGACGCTATGACCTATTCGGTCCTGTGGAACCCGTCCGATCTTGGCTATCTGACGGTCTGGGCCGGCAAGCAGGTCGCCGACGGCGTGGCGTTCGAGGCCGAACCAACGGTCGAAGGCCTCGACGCGAACGTCCAGTGGCTGGCCGAGGAGAAGATCCTGCTTCTGGGCAATCCGATGGTGTTCACCAAGGAGAACATCGAGCAGTTCGACTTCTGATCTCACGTCCGGGCCGCAGGAGCAACTGCGGCCCGGACCCGATACATTCGGGGACACGCAATGACATCTGTGGCCGATACGCGCCCCGCTCTGCGGCTGGTTTCGCCGACGGCCTCGCGCGAGCTGGCGCTGGTCGTGGCCATCCTTTTGGTCGGCGCGATCTTCACGCTCGTCTCGCCGCATTTCCTGTCGGTCAACAATCTCGTGCAAACACTTCGCGCCGGACTTGAGCTTGCGATCGTCTCGGCCGGGATGACTGTCGTCATCATCATGGGCGGCATCGATGTCAGCGTGGGTGGCATCCTCGCCGTCTCGGCCATCGTGATCGGCAAGGCCTATCAGTCAGGCCTTCCGGTCTACGCCGTCGCGCCGCTCGGTCTTTTGACGGGCACGATGCTGGGGGCTTCGAACGGGTTTCTGACCGCCAAGCTCAAAGTGCCGCCGATCATCGCCACGCTCGGATCGATGTATGTCTTTTCGGCCATCATGTTTTTGGTGATCGGCGGCGCGTGGATTTCTGGCCTGCCGGCCACGCTGTCGCCGCTCGTCAACGGCACGATCGGCTTCGTGCCCGCCTCAGCCATCGTCATCGCGGCCGTCTATGCGATCGCCTGGGTGCTGCTGCGCAAACTGCCCTATGGCAACCACGTCTATGCGATCGGCTGCAACGAGCAGTCGGCGCGCCTCGTCGGCATCAATGTCGATCGGACAAAGATCGTGACCTACGCGTTCCTGGGTTTTCTGGCCGGGCTTGCAGCCCTTCTCTATGTCGCGCGGCTGCGCAATGTGGAAATCAATATCGGCACGACCATCGCTCTCGAGGCGATCGCCGCGACGATCCTTGGCGGCACCAATATTCGCGGCGGCGTTGGCAGCCTGCTAGGCACGCTGCTCGGCGTCGTCTTCATCCGCATCATGCAAAACGGTCTGGTGCTCACCGGCGTTTCCTCCTTGTGGGAAACCGTAATCATCGGCTCGCTTCTCATCCTTGTCCTGACCGTCGATGCGCTTCGTAATCGCAACAATCCGAGGGCGCAATGACCGCTCGTTCGTTGAGCTTCCGACCAACCGATCCGCTGATGGCGCGGCTGATCCTGCTGATCGGCCTGTGGGTCGTCGCGATCATCGCCATGAGCCTGCTCTCGCCCTACTTTTGGCGCGCGAGCACGATTCCCTACCTGCTACAATACGTCCCGATCCTGGGCCTTCTGGGCCTGGGACAAACGCTGGTGATCCTGGCCGGCGGGCCGGGCATCGACCTGTCGGTCGGCTCCATCGTCTCGCTGGTCGGCGTCGCGGTGGGCGCGCTCTTTGCCGCTGGTCTCGACATCTGGCTGGCCTGCGTCGTGGGCCTTTTGGTCGGTGCGGGGCTTGGCCTCATCAACGGCGTGCTGATCAACGTGCTGCGCATTCCCTCGTTGATGGCGACGCTTGCCACTATGTTCGCCTTTGGCGGATTGGCGCTCGCTACCACCATGGGCCGGCCGTTCGGCGGTTTCCCGCCGGAATTTGCCTGGCTGGGGCAGGGCCGTACGCTCGGCCTGCCCAATGCGTTCCTGTTCGTTCTCCTGCCTGTGGCGCTCGTTCTTCATGTGATGCTCACCCGCACGACGGTCGGTCGGCACATCGTCGCCTGCGGCAATGACGACCGCGCGGCGCATCTGTCGGGGCTTGCTGTCGTGCGGCTTCGCATCGGGCTCTACGTCCTGTCGGGCGTGCTGTCGGCCATTGGCAGCATCATCTCCATGTCGTGGTTCCTGGCGGCCCGTCCCGATGCCGGCAAGGGGATGGAGCTTCTGGCCGTGACAATTGCGGTTCTGGGCGGAACGCACATCTTCGGCGGCACTGGCGGCATTGCGGGAACGATCGTCGCGATCCTGATCGTCACGACGCTGCAGATCGGCCTGCAACTCGCCAATATCTCGGCTGCCTGGCAACTGGGCATCGTCGGCGTCCTGCTGATCGCCTCGGTCTCGCATCTGGGCGGATGGCGCCTGCGCAGGAGCGTGAAGGTCTGATGTCCGTCATCGACGTTTTATGCATCGGCGATCTCGATGTGGACATGTTCATCTCGGTCGCCGCCATCCCCGGCTTCGACCAGAAGATCGCGGGGCAAAATCATGGCCGCAAGCCCGGCGGAATGTCGGCCAATTGCGCCGTTGCGGTTTCGCGACTGGGTTTGAGCAGCCGCCTTATCGCGGCAGTCGGCAGCGACGAGGCGGGTGCCTTCGCCGTTCAGGAAATAGGTCGCGACGGCGTAGATCTCGATTTTTTGGTTCACCGGCCCGACGTCGATACATTCATGTGCGTGGTGCTCTTGTCACCCTCGGGCGAAAAATCGCTGATCAAGCTTGAAACGGCGGCCTATATGCCCGATCCGGCTGATCTGAAGCCGGCTGCGTTCGAAGGCGTGCGCCACATGCACATCACCTTCGGATCGCCGCTATTATCGCTTGCGGCACTGCGCATGGCAAGCGAGCGGGGCATCACGACATCGCTCGACCTCGAACCGCCGGACATCGCGCGCAACCCGCATCTGCTGTCGGTCATTTTACCCATGGTCGATACGCTTTTTCTCAACCGCGAAGCGTATGGCGACGCCAATGCCGTGCTTGGAACCGCACTGGCGCCGCGTCATCTGCGTCGGGGCGGTGAAATCGTGGTTACATTGGGCGCGGACGGATGCCGGAGGATCGCTGCCGAAGCGACGATCGATATGCCTGGCTTTTTGGTGGAACCTGCGGACACCACCGGAGCCGGCGACTGCTTTGCCGGCGCCTATCTCGTCGCCCGACTGGCCGGCGGGAGGCCGGCGCAGGGCCTGGAGTTTGCCAACGCGGCCGCGGCGCTTGCGACCCTGCAATTCGGCGCCCAAAGCGGAATGCCGTGCAAGGCTGAAGTGGAGGCCTTCGTGGCGCGGCATCGCGCCCCGCAGAGCGTCGCGATCAAGGGGATCGTCCATGCCTGAGCGTCGCTTCGATCATGTTCGCGAGGTTGAGGCTGCCGGTCTTTCAGCGCCCGATGAGGCGACCATGCACTTTTTGTGGCAGATCGTCGACGAGGGCGTCCTTGGCGCCAGCCGCCACGTGCAGCTCGGCAACCAGCTCATCCTGCATCTGGTCGACACCGGGCGGGAGGGCGTGCGGCGGGCAAAGCTGGCAGCCGCCTTCATCGCACGCACGCGCGGCCACGATACGCCGGTCATCGGCAACAGTCTCGACCTGCTCCTTGCCGGGCTCGACGATGTGGCGCCGGACCAGCAGGCCGATCTGCTTCGCGAACGGGTCGCTGTCTGGGATGCGGCCGCGGTCGGACGCAAGGAACGCCTCGTTTCGGCCGCCGTGTCGCATCTGGCGGATGCGCGCGGCATCATGGCCTTCGATTATTCGAGCACGGTCAGCGCCATCGTCATCGCGCTGGCGAAAGCCAATCCCCGCATCGCGATCATCGTGCCAGAAAGTCGCGCCATCGCAGGCGGCATACGCTATCTGGAGGAATTCCTGCCGCATGGGATCGAGGTCGATTTCCTTCCTGACGCCGCGATCGAATACGGGCTCAAGGCTTGCAATGCCGCCCTTTTCGGCGTTGAGACACTGCGTGCCGACGGCAGCTTTCTCAATACGATCGGCAGCCGCATGATCGCGCGTCTCGCGGGCCAGATGAATATCGAGGTCTATGGCGCGACGGATTTGCTCAAGCTCGATCGGCGCAGCTATGGCGGCCATCGGCCGGACGCCGCCATCCGAAGCTATGACAGTGTCCTGAAGGCCGGGCTCAAAATTGCCGGCCTGGAGCGCGCACGTACCCGCGCGCCCGAACTCGACATCGTTCCAGCCCATCTCGTGACGGGACTGCTGACCGAGCACGGCCCGGTGCCGCCTTCGGCAATCTGGGCGCTGGGCCGGGAGATTTTTCCGAGCGAGGAGGGACCGTGATGAATGCGTTGATGCGCAGAGAGATCGGGGCGCAAGCCCAATTTCTGCCCCGTCTCCAGTCAGTAGTGGCGGCGGCGGCCGACGGTCTGCCGCGCGCGACGGGCCGCATCCTTGCCGGCGGTTGCGGCGACAGCGCAATTGCGCCGAGAGCTCTTCTAGATGTCTTCGATTGCCTGGGCGTCGAGATCGAAGCGCGCACTTCAATGGATCTTGCCTGTTTTACCCGTTATCGGGCGGGCGACACGGTCATCCTCTCCTCCATTTCGGGCGGGACGAAGCGAACGGTCGAGGCGGCGCATGTCGCTCGGGCAAGAGGTGCAAGCATCGTTGCGGTGACGTGCAATGCCGACAGCGCGCTGGCTGCGGCAAGCGACGCGGTCATAGTTCTTCCCTATGCGCCCCTATCGCGAAAGACGCCGCACACGCTCGATTATACCGTGACTCTCGTCGCCTTGAGCGAAATCGCGCGGAGCATGGCAGGACATTCTGCCGATTTTCTGACCCTTACGTCAGAAGGGCTCGAAGCGGTACTTCGTTCTTCGGAGGCGAAAGGTCGGGAAGCGTCCCTGAACTACCGCGCATGTGCAAGAGCCTTTTTCCTCGGCGCCGGCGGCGATTTTGGGACGGCCGAATATGCCGCTGCCAAGTTCCATGAAGCCGGGGGCCTGGCGGCGATCGCCGCGGAATCCGAGAATTTCGTTCACGGCATGAATTTCATGCTGGGTGCCGACGACCTCGTTCTCGTTCTCGCATCGACGTTGGCCGGCGAGCGCCGGGGACGCCAGGTCGTCGATGCGTTCAGGCCGATCGCGACAACTCAACTGCTGATTCCGACAGCCCGAAACGACAACGCTGGCGAGAACAAGGCCGTTTCCGCGCTTTGGCGGGTTCTCGACGTGACCGCGTCCGTTCAGTTCATGTGCCTGCACGTCGCCGACGCCGAGGGTCTCAGCGTCGAAGAACCGCGCGCGGGTCGTGAACGCGGCGCGGAACATCTGCTTGCACAATCGCAGGCCATGTCACACTGACGACGCCATTGGATGGGCAATCCCGGAACTGCGCGCATTCGGGTGCTTGGCCAAGCTTCCTGCCCGATCAGGCAGCGCCGTCAGGACCGGAGACAGTCGGACGATCTCGGCGCGCTGAGCTTGCATCAATCTGAGCATGCAATAGCAGCGATCATAACGCGCTCGCAAAATCCGATCAGAATGGCGCTGGGTGCCACCTGATGAAGCGCTTGGCAGGCGTCGAGAACCGATGGATGTCCAGCCGGCCGCGAAGCCGGTGGCCATCGCGGTGCGCCCCGCGAATCTGCCGCGGAGGGGTTTCAAAGGCAAGCGCCTTCTCTCCGCACGGTCACGGGCGTACGCTGACTTTCCTAGGCGCGCTGCATTGCGACCGCCTTGCCGCGCCTTGCGTCTTCGACGGACCGATCAACGGTCAATGCTTCCGGGCCTATGTCGAGCAATTGCTCGTGCCGGTGCTCAAACCCGGCGACATCGTGGTCATGGACAATCTCGGCTCGCACAAATCGGCCACCATCCGCCAGATGATCCAGGCCGCCGGCGCAAGGCTCTGGTATCTGCCACCCTACTCCCCTGACCTCAACCCCACCGAACAGGCCTTCGCCAAGATCAAGCATTGGATGCGCGACGCGCAGAAGCGAACGATTGACGACACATCGCGGCACGTCGGCAACCTCGTCTCCACCATCCAACCTGGCGAATGCGCAAACTGCGCTCTAGCGGCCACCATGACACTCACTTGCGGGCAGGTTCATGCCGCGTTCAGTCAGCAGCAGACAAAATATCAGTATGAAAATGATACCCGCAGTCCCGCAAACAGTTACCCGGTCCGTTGTGCTGGCGGCGCTGCTCGCGGGAAGCGTCCGGTTTGCGACGGGCGAGGTGTCAATCGGAGAGGAGGAGGTGCCGCTTTCCCGGTCTCAAGACTGCTATTATGTGGGCAAAGAAATCGCTGCGGAAACCGGAGGTGCGCTCGCACGAGCGACGGCCTCCCAATCCGACGGGCAGGACGCCTGCGTCATCGTGTTGCTCATTCCTGCGCAAAGCGGCCAAAGACCCAGGCGCGAAGAAGTCACTGTTCCTCTAGCTGATTTTTTTGGCATGCCGGACGCTGAAACTGATTGATGTCAGCCCGGCGACTGACGGACGGACAACTTCCGCCGACCCGCCACCTGCATCAACGGTCGGCCACTGCTTTCCAACAGAGCGACCGTCTCTCGTTTGAACTCGGGAGAAAACTCTCTTCTCGTCTTCGGCATCAAACACCTCCATGCCCTCACAGGCTTAGCAAAGGTGTCCACTGAATCGAGGGATCATCAGAAGCATCGATACCCGCGATCTCGGAGGTTGTTTCCCAATTTTCTCCTGCCGCAATTATGCAGCTTTTGCCCTGAACATCGGTCACAAGGATCGTCCAACTTCCACTTTCACTGACGAATATTTCCATGATTGCCATATGCCCGATAACGCCAAATGCAAACTGCTTCTCTTGGAAAGTTTCAGCCAATGCAGCCACGACAGATGCATGATCGGAGCATGGGCGATGTTGGGAATTTGCGAAATCGACCCCACCCAAAAATGCGGCAGCGAGGACGAATGGTCTCAACCACGCCGACAACCTGCGAGTCATAACGCACCCTCCTTTCCCGTCATCCGGCAGAAAGTAAGGTATTGATCTGCCGAAGTTTTAGGGCATATCCGATGCCATAACTGGTTCCCTCGTCCTAGTTGGTTCAAGCACTGTGGGATTTTGAATAATGTTCCCACTATGTCTTAGATATGGGAATTTTTACGCATCCCCGCAAGGAATCCGGAGCTTTGATCCGCCGCGTGGGGTAGAATGATGGGAGAAGATTGCAAATTCGACGTGATGAAGCGGCTATAGCGCCAGGCGGGATGGCGGCGGTCCTTTCGACCAGAAGCTGGTCGGTCACGAAGCGCTCATCTGGAAAACGGCAAAGGCCGGTCCGCTGCCGGACCGGCCTGAACGTCAGTTCTGGACGCGAGCTTTAGCTGCTCGGACCATCGTCGAGCCCGACGCGATCGACCATCTCGGAGGCCGCGCGGCGGTTCTTGGCGATTTCCGTCAGGGGCAGCGTGTCGGCATTGAGCTCGCCGAACGACTGCACGTCCGCGCTCGCCTCGACGCCTTCCTTGACCGGATATTCATAGACCTGCGCCGCATAGATTTCCTGCGCCGCGTCG
>JAESGS010000203.1_pt1 | contig 79901 bp, 79 predicted proteins | sample 9269761 | NCBI WGS metagenome assembly JAESGS01 (sample SAMN15741799, study PRJNA653493) | algae metagenome | isolation source: Cyanosarcina radialis HA8281-LM2 and co-occurring heterotrophs from damp... | place: USA: Makauwahi cave, Hawaii | collected 2011-01-06 | reverse complement strand
GCGCGCACGGTGAACCAGATGTAGAGCCAGACGGTGACTGCGGTGACGAGGAGATAGCTGAAGCCGTAGCCCCACCAGAAGATCACTGCCGTCAACAGGAACTCGATCAGGGTCGGCACGCTGTTGAGGATGGTGAAGCGGACGATCGTTTCGATGCCTTTGGTGCCGCGCTCGATGACGCGCGAAAGCCCACCAGTGCGCCGCTCCAGATGGAAGCGCAGCGACAGCTGGTGCATGTGCACGAAGGTCTTGTAGGCGAGTTGCCTGACCGCGTGCTGACCGACGCTTGCAAACAACGCGTCACGCAACTGGTTCAAGCCGGCCTGCAAAAGACGCGCAAGGTTATAGGCAAGCACCAGCATGACCGCGCCGGTCATAAAGACGGGCAGAAAGCCCAGCACATCCGGCTTGCCGTTCAGCGCATCGGTTGCCCATTTGAAGGAATAGGGAACGAGGATCAGGACGACCTTGGCGATGATCAGAATGACCGTCGCCCAGATCACCCTAAGCTTGAGATCGGCCCTGTCCGACGGCCACATGTAGGGCCAGAGATTGGCGATCGTATGCAAGGGATTGCTGGTATCGGCCGAAACGGTTTTCTTCTGGGGTGCCACGTTCTGATCCGCTCTTACGTTTGCGCGCTTGGAGGCAGATTGTCGCGCATCCAAGCTCAGCGCCGAGCCTTCCCTGTAAACGAAGACCTGCGGCGCCGTCATCACCGTTCAATGAAAAGCGGCGCCTTTTCGAAGGCGCCGCCTTATCGCATGTTTCCTTTAATCGTAGCCGATTAAAGGATAAAAACACGCGCAATTCAAAGTGCTACAGCGACGTTTGCGCGTCCGACAGGACGCGCGGCGCTGTAGGTCAGGAGATAGGCATCCGTCGCAGCCGCCGCAATGTCGGCGGCCGCCGATCGGCTGCTTATTGCTCTTGTTTCATGTGCTTCTTGTGAATTTCCCGCGATTCTTCGTCCGGCAGCGCTTTGTCCGGCACGCCGAAGACCTGACCCGGGCGAATGCGGTCCGGATCCTCGATCTGGTCCTGGTTGGCGAGATAGATCGTGGTGTAGCGCAGGCCTGCGCCGTAGACCCGACGCGAGATCTGCCACAGCGTATCGCCGCGACGGATGATCACCGAACTCTTGCTCTCCTTGAGCGGAGCCTGCTCGAGCGTCTGGGGTTGGTCGGGCGAGGTTGCAACGGCCGCGGTTTCGGTTGCCGGCTGCGCCGGTGCAGCGTCGTTTACCACTGCGCTTCCAGCACCCATTGCCTTTGCCAGTTCGCCCGGAGCCGGGGCATTGTCCTTCTGCTGGGCCTTCTCGGGCGACGCCGGCGTGGCGCTGCCCTGCTCGGCGAGGACCGCACCAACCGTTTCATCAACCTTGGCAAGTGCCGTCGCCACGCTCGATGCGTCCTGAGGTGCAGCCTTCAGCGCCGCGAGTGCACCTGCGGCGGCCTTTGCTGCCCGCGTCGCGGAAGCGACGAGCGTCTGGTCGGAACTGTCGGCGAGGCGGAAATCGGCAAGCGACTTCAACGCGATCTCGGTCGCCGAACGCGCGGCGGCCAGTTGCTCGCCATTCGGTACCTTGCCATTGGCATAGAGACCCTTCAGCAGCGCCAGCGCCTTTCCAGCTTCCGCACGCAGGCCATCGAGACCCGCGGTTGCGGACGGCGTGCCCGAAGGTGCCACGGCCGCGACCTGCGATCCGGCGGGCCGGTCGAAGGGAACCGAAGCGCGCATCACGACCTTGGTGCCGTCCTCGTTCAGCATGTCGGCCCGAATGATGTGGCTGCCCACCGTCAGCTCGATCTGGCCGTCGACGACGAAGTGACCCTTGTCGTCTGCCTTCATTTCGCCGACGAGCTTGTCGTCGGCATAGACGCGAACCAAGGCGCCTGCCTTGGCGCTGCCGGCAACGAACATCTTGCTGCCTTCGATCTCGACGGCGCTCACCTGCAGGCCCGGCACGCCGGAAAGCTTGACTGGCGCCGTAGCGGTATCGACCGCCTGCGGCGTTGCGGAAGCAACCTCGGCCGGCTTGGCGTCCACAGCCGCTGTCCCCGCCGACGTATCCGGCGTCGTGATCAGCCGGCTCGCCATGCCGGGCTTCGAGACCATGGCAAGCAGCTGACCGGACGGATCCTTGGGAACAGAAACGGTCGCGACCTCCTCGGAGCTCTTCACCGCACCGTTTTCGCCGGTGCTGCGCAGCGTGAGCTGATGGTCACCCGCCGGAAGCGGATCGTCGAAGACCGCAGCAAAGTCGCCGGTCGCGCCGACATCGGCGGTGCCGACCACCGTATCGCCGCTCAGGATCTCAAGTTTCGAATTCGGCTGGGCATGGCCGGCGATCACCGTCGAGCCATCGGGCTCCACGCGCAACACATCGAAACCGGGAATGGCTGGATCGGTCGCAGGCGCATTGGCGGCAGTCGCCGCGTCGGCCTTCGGCTGTTCCTGCTGCGGCGCAGCATCCGTCTTTGCTGTCTCGGCAGAGGCGCCAGCCGCCTGCGGGCCACCGGTCGTAGGCGTCGCCTCGGTCGACTGTGCCCCGGTGCCTGCCGCCTGCTCCGCCGCCGGCTTCTGGCCGTCGTCACGCAAGTTCGGTTGAATTACGAATACCATCAACGCTGTTGCTGCCACGAGGACAGAAATGGCCACCCAGCCGGCCTTATTTTTGATCATGCCACTCTCCACACGGAGCGGAGCTAAGCTCCGCGCATGCCCTCTCATCGGCCTGCGGTGCGGGCTTGCGCCGTCATTATAGCGCAACAGCAAGCAACTCGTCCGATTTCTTCAATCAATCACTGAAATTGCTAGCGATTCGCGATTCGGCACACAAGCAGCCTAAGGCACGGCAACCCACAGAAAGCCGGGTTTCCCCTCATTTTTCTTGACCCATGCTGCGCTGCAATGTTTTTTGGGGGCATGAGCACCGAGAACAGCACGATTCGATCCATCTGCGTCTATTGCGGTTCACAGCCGGGACGCGACAATGCTTACATGGAAGCCGGCCGCGCGCTTGGCCGCTCCATCGCCGATCACGGGCTTCGCCTGGTCTATGGCGGCGGCACACGCGGCATCATGGGAGCGGTCGCCAGCGGCGTCCTTTCCAACGGCGGCGAAGTCACCGGGATCATCCCTGAATTCCTGATGGACAAGGAAGCGACTCGCCATTCGCTCGGCCAACTGAACGAACTGATCGTCACGGCCGACATGCACGAGCGCAAGCACACGATGTTCGAACGCGCCGACGCCTTCGTGGCGCTGCCGGGCGGCATCGGCACGCTTGAAGAGATCGTCGAGATCATGACCTGGGCGCAGCTCGGCCGTCACCGCAAGCCGATGGTCTTCGGCAACATCAACAATTTCTGGAGGCCGATGATGGACCTCCTGCAGCACATGCGCGAGGAGGGCTTCGTCCACACGGCGCACCTCGTGCAGCCGCTCGTCGTCAACGATGCCGCCGACATCGTGCCGACCATCCTGGCGGCCGCCAACGGCGGCAACGGCCGCGACGGCGAAGCCGAGATCATCTCCAAGCTTTGAGAAGCCTATTCAACCAACAAAAAAGGCGCGCCACCCGGCGCGCCTTTTTTGTTTGTATCGCAACCGGCCTTATTCGGCGGGGCTTGCCTGCAAGGCGCGGCGCGCCCTGCTTTCAGCCAGCATCGCGCCGGTATAGATCACCAGCGCCGCCCAGATCAGGCCGAAGGCGATGAGCTTCGCGGTGCCGAACGGCTCGTGGAAGACGAAGACGGCGATCACGAAGATCATCGTCGGCGCGATGTACTGCATGATGCCGATGGTCGACAGGCGCAGGAGCTTGGCGCCATTGGCATAGATCATCAGCGGCACGGCCGTGACGATGCCGCAGGAAAGCAGCCACAGGACGTCGGCCATGCCGGTGTCGCCGAAATGGCCCTGCCCCGTCGTCTCCAGCCAGATAATGTAGCCGATGGCCGGAACGCTCAGTAGCAGGACTTCCAGGAAGAAACCCTGGTTGGGGCCGACCGGCAGGGTCTTGCGGAAGAAGGCGTAGAACCCCCAGGACAGGCAGAGGCCGATCGACACCCACGGCAGACCGCCGGCATCAAAGGCCAGCACGGCGACAGCGGAGGCAGCGAGCGCGATTGCCACCATCTGCGCCGGGTTTGGCCTCTCCTTCAAAAGCACGGCGCCGAGGAAGATCGAGAAGAGCGGATTGATGTAATAACCGAGCGCGGTTTCGATGGCGCGGCCCGCCCCGATTGCCCAGACATAAATGCCCCAGTTGATGGTGATGAGCACCGCGGTCAGTGCCGCCATGCACAGCATGCGCGGCGAGCGCAGTGCCGTCTTGATATCGTCGGTGCGTCCGAGCCAGAGCAGCACGAGACCCGCGAGCGGCACCGACCACACGATCCGGTGCGCCACCACTTCCGGCGCCGGGATATGGGCAACAGCCTTCATGAAGAACGGCAGGAAGCCCCAAAGCAGATAGGCGGTCAGCGCGAAGGCAAAGCCTTGTGCGGAATCGGTATTTTCGGCGGGTGCTTTTGGCTCGGCCATATCATCTTTTCCTGGTGTTTTGCCGGAGAGCCCTGTCGGCAGTGGCCGCTCTCCGATCAGAAGGGAGGCACAGCCAGTCGGCCGGCACAATCTCCCATTGATGCGTCCTACCCCAATGGCCGGTGATGCACCAATTCATTTCCGTGAAGGGAGAATGAGTTTTGCTCACCCTCCCCCCGGGCCCAGCTCATCAGCGTTTCCGGGCCGATCGCCGAAATTACTCGGCGGCGATCAGTCCGACGTGGTCGCGGTTCTTGAGCAGCTTGAAGACGATACTGTCCATCAACGCCTGGAAAGACGCATCGATGATGTTATCGGAGACCCCCACGGTCCACCAGCGTGCGCCCGTGCCATCGGTCGATTCGATCAGAACGCGAGTGATCGCCTCGGTCCCGCCATTGAGGATACGGACCTTGTAGTCCGCGAGCTCCAGGTCTTCGATTTCCGACTGGTATTTGCCGAGGTCCTTGCGCAGCGCGAGGTCGAGCGCGTTGACCGGCCCGTGCCCTTCGGCGACCGACATCATCGTCTCGCCGTCGACCACCACCTTCACCACCGCTTCCGACACGGTCTTCAGATGGCCGTTGGCGTCGAAGCGGCGCTCGACCATAACCCGGAAGCTTTCCACGTGGAAGAAATCCGGCACCGTGCCGAGAATGCGGCTGGCGAGCAGCGCGAAGCTCGCATCCGCCCCTTCATAGGCATAGCCGGTCGCTTCGCGTTCCTTGACGATGGCGATCAGCTTGTCGAGCTTCGGGTCGTCCTTGCTGACGACGATGCCGCGGCGCTTCAGCGCGTTGATGAAATTGGCCTTGCCGCCCTGGTCGGACACCATGACCTTGCGAAGGTTGCCGATGCTCTCGGGCGCCACGTGCTCATAGGTGCGCGGATCCTTGAGCAATGCCGAGGCATGGATACCGGCCTTAGTCGCAAAGGCCGACGCGCCGACGTAAGGGGCCTGCTGGTCCGGCGAGCGGTTCAACAGCTCGTCGAAGGAATGGGCGAGCTTCGTCAGCTCCAGCAAGCGGTCGGCATCGATCGCCGTTTCGAAGCGGCTGGAATAGGTCTCCTTCAGCGCAAGCGTCGGGATCAGCGTGACGAGATTGGCGTTTCCGCAGCGTTCGCCAATGCCGTTCAGCGTGCCCTGGATCTGGCGTACGCCGGCCTCGACCGCCGCAAGCGAATTGGCGACCGCCTGGCCGGTATCGTTATGGGCATGGATGCCGAGATTGGCGCCGGGCACGCCGGCGGCGATCACGGCCGCGACGATCTCGCGCACCTCCGGAGGCTGCGTGCCGCCATTGGTGTCGCAGAGCACCACCCAGCGCGCGCCGGCGTCAAAGGCCGTCTTCGCGCAGGCGAGTGCATAGGCGGGGTTGGCCTTGTAGCCATCGAAGAAATGCTCGCAGTCGACCATCGCCTCGCGGCCGGAGGCGACCACCGCCTCCACCGAGGCGCGGATATTCTCGAGATTTTCCTCGTTGGTGCAGCCGAGCGCCACCTCGACGTGATAGTCCCAGCTCTTGGCGACAAGACAGATGGCGTCGCTCTTGGCCGCGAGCAGCGCCGCGAGGCCCGGATCGTTCGACGCGGAGACCCCTGCACGCTTGGTCATGCCGAAGGCGACGAAGGATGCCTTCTGGGTGCGCTTGCGCCCGAAGAACTCCGTGTCGGTCGGGTTCGCGCCGGGATAGCCGCCTTCGATATAGTCCATGCCGAACTGGTCGAGCAGGCCGGCAATCGCAATCTTGTCCTCGACGGAAAAGTCGATGCCGGGCGTCTGTTGCCCGTCTCTCAGCGTCGTGTCGAAGAGGTAGATGCGTTCCCTGGTCATGGCTCTCGTCCAAATATGCTCGGTTTACTTTTGCTCGGTCTTGCCTGCGAACTGGTCCGTGGCACGGATCAGCCGGTCGAGGATGCCTGGCTCGGAATAGGCATGGCCCGCTCCCTCGACAAGATGCAGCTCTGATCCCGGCCAGGCCTTGTGCAACTGCCAGGCGTACTTCGCCGGGCACGGCATGTCGTAGCGCCCGTGGATGATGACGCCGGGAATGCCGTGCAGCCGGTGGGCGTCGCGCAGCAATTGGCCCTCTTCCATCCAGCCGGCATTGACGAAGAAGTGGTTCTCGATCCGCGCGAAGGCGTCAGCATAGTCGTCGTCGGCGAAGGGCTCACTGGTTGCGAGCTCCGGCAACAGCGTGATCGTCTCGCCTTCCCATATGCTCCAGGCCTTGGCGGCAGCAAGGCGTGTCGCCTTGTCTTCGCTCATCAGGCGGCGGTGATAGGCGTGCATCATCTCGTGGCGCTCGTTCTCGGGAATGGGCGCGATGAAACGCTCCCACTTGTCCGGGAACATCTCCGAGACGCCGAACTGGTAGTACCAGTCGAGCTCGGCTTTGGTCAGCGTGTAGATGCCACGCAGCACCAGTTCGGAAACCCGTTCCGGGTGCTTCTCGGCATAGGCGAGCCCCAGGGTCGATCCCCAGGACCCCCCAAAGACCAGCCACTTGTCGGCGCCGGCCATCTCGCGCAGCCGCTCGATATCGGCGACGAGATGCCAGGTGGTGTTGGCTTCGATCCTGGCGTTCGGCGTCGACTTGCCGCAGCCGCGCTGGTCGAACAGCGTTACGTCGTAGAGCGCCGGATCGAAGAGGCGGCGATGATTGGCCGAGATCGTGCCGCCTGGCCCGCCATGCAGGAAGACGGCAGGCTTTGCGCCCTGCGTTCCGGCCTTTTCCCAATAGATGGTGTGACCGTCGCCGACGTCGAGATGGCCCGACGCATAAGGTTCGATCTCCGGATAAAGCGTACGCAAAACAGTCGTCATTTTCAGTCTTTCGTGAGCGGCCAGTGCACGGTGTCGTAGTCGGGATGCTGGCGGTTGGTTTCGAGAACGATCAAATGGCGGGTCGCGGAAACCTCGCTGCCGTCATCCGTCTCCCTTGGCGGCAGGCCCGCGAGCCGTGAGAACCATATGACGCGGGATTCGACGCCGGACTGGTAAACGGGCTGTATGTCATCGGGGTCGTCGAGCGAGCCGAGCGCGATGTTGATGAAGTTCTCGTCGGGCATATCGTAGAACAGCGGCGTGCCGCAATCGCTGCAAAAGCCGCGGCGCACCAGATGCGACGAGCGGAACCAGGACGGCTGGCCCCGGGTAATATCGAACGTATCTCGGGACGCATTGGCGAGCGGCATGAAATAGTTCCCGGTCGCCTTCTGGCACATGCGGCAATGACAGATATGCGGGTCCGCAAGCACGCCCTCGGCGCGGTAGCGCACGGCGCCGCATTGGCATCCGCCTGTATAGATGCGCGCGATGGTCACCGGAATGCTCCCGAGGGATGCCATTGATCGGTCTCGTGGTCCGGATGCTGGAACGAGATGATGCTTTCCTGCCTGGCGTAAAAATCCTGATCCTCAAGCACCGGCTGCTCGAAGATCGTATCGACCCAGGGCAGCCGCGATGCGTGATTGACCTGGATTTTTGGCGCCAGATCGGTGCGATCGTCAAAGGTGCCGATGGCGATCTCAAGGCCGCCCGGATGCCGGTAGGTCATCGGCGTTCCGCATTTCGGGCAGAAGCCGCGGTCGATGTTGACCGAGGACTGGAAATAGCTCGGTTCGTCCCGCACCCATTCGACGCCATCCTTCGGCGCCGTCACCAGCGCCGAGAAGAACGAGCCGAACTGTTTCTGGCACATGCGGCAATGACAGATCGACGCGCGTCCGAGTTCCCCCTTGATCCGGAAGCGGACCGCGCCGCATTGACATCCACCTGTTCGAACGTTTTCGGTCATCGCTTCTCCTCCGGGGGCCAGGTCTCGGTGTCGTGGTCGGGATGCTGATAGGAAACGAGATTGGTCAGGAACTCGATCGCGTCCGGATCTTCCAGCGTATGAACGCCAGGCAGATCGGCGACGTGATCGACATAGGGCAGCTTACCCTCGACGCCCCATTGGATGGTCGGCACGATGCCTTGCGGCTCGTCGAAGGCAGCGATCGCCAGCGCCATGCCATCCGGTGCCTCGTAGGTCAGCGGCGTGCCGCAATCGGCGCAGAAGCCGCGTCGCGCGGCGTTTGACGACTGGAAGCGCTTGGGCTCTCCGCGGGTCCAGGTCACATGCGCGCCGCGAACCGAAACCAAGGGCATGTAGAAGTTGCCGCTCGCCTTCTGGCACATGCGGCAATGGCAGACGGATGCGTCACCGAGCTTGCCCTCGACGCGGAAACGGACCGCGCCGCATTGGCAGCCGCCGGCATAATAGGGCCTGTTGTCGAGACTCATCGCAACTCCTCCTTAGCCCGGCGCGTGGCAGACGGCTTCGATATTGTTGCCGTCGGGATCGAATACGAAGGCCCCGTAATAGTCCGGGTGGTAGTGCGGTCTCAGCCCCGGCTTGCCGTTGTCACGTCCGCCGGCGGCAATCGCCGCTTCATAGAAGGCATCGACCTCGGCGCGGCTGCGCGCCGAAAAAGCGTAGTGGCGGCCCGGACCTGGCGCGGCCGTCTCATGCAGCCAGAAAACCGGCCGCTCGCGGCCATAACCGCCGACCTTGAGACCGCCGGTGTGCTCCAACGGCACCATCATCAGCAAGGAGGCGCCAAGCGGAGCAAAGGCCTTGTCGTAGAACGACTGCGCCCGGTCGAAATCCGCGACTGGAATGCCCGTATGGTCGATCATCGCACGAACTCCACTCTCATGCATGCGCTCCGCTTTTCGCTGCCCTTTCAGATGCCCTGTCCGAACCGATCAGAGGGACCGGACAGAGCTCTGCGTGCGGCCCACCGTCACCGTTTGATATCCCAGGTCGTCACCCGTTCGCCGGTTGCCGGATCCTTGCCGTCCTTGAGCTGAACGCCGCGTCCCAGCAGATCATCGCGGATCTTGTCGGCTTCCGCGAAGTTCTTCGCCTTCAGCAGTTCCAGACGGGCCCGCACGCGGCTGTCGATGTCGCGGACCAGCCCCTCGTCGAGTTCGACGGCCTGCGGCACCACGCCGATCAGCGCAGCACTTGCGGCGAACGTGCCGAGCAGTTTCGGATCGGTCGCCGCCTTCTGGGCAAGCGCATGGACCGCCTGGACGGCCGCGACCGTGTTGAGGTCATCGGCAAGTGCGGCGACCACGGCCGGGTCGGCCTCACCCTGGGCGTCACCCGGCACCGGCCACTTGGAGAGCAGATGCTCTGCCTCTTCCAGCCGCTTCACCGAAAAATCGATCGGCTCGCGATAGTGCGTCATCAGCATGGCAAGCCTCAGCACATCGCCCGGCCACTGGCGGCCGGCGAACTTTTCCGTGTGCAGCAGTTCGTAGATGGTGACGAAGTTGCCTTCGGACTTCGACATCTTGCGGCCTTCGACCTGCAGGAAGCCGTTGTGCATCCAGACATTCGCCATCACCTCGGTGCCATGGGCGCAACGGGATTGGGCAATCTCGTTTTCGTGGTGCGGGAAGATGAGATCCAGCCCGCCGCCGTGGATGTCGAAGACCTCTCCGAGATAGCGGCTGCTCATGGCCGAGCACTCGATGTGCCAGCCGGGACGGCCCCTACCCCACGGGCTTTCCCAACCCGGCTCGTTGTCGCCCGAGAGCTTCCACAGCACGAAATCGCCGGGGCTCTTCTTATGTGCCTCGACTGCGACGCGGGCCCCGGCCTGCTGTTCGTCAAGGTTGCGCTTCGAGAGCTGACCGTAATCGGCCATCGACTTGGTATCGAACAGCACCTCGCCGCCCGCCTGGTAGGCGTGACCCTTGGCGATGAGCTTTTCGATGATGTCGATCATCTGGGCAATGTTGTCGGTCGCCCGCGGCTGGACATCAGGATCGAGGCATCCGAGCGCCCTGGCATCGTCGAGAAACTGTGTTTCGGTCTTCTCCGTCACCCGGCGGATCGCGTCGTTGAGCGGCAGGGTCGGATAGTCCCGCAGCGCCCGCGCGTTGATCTTGTCGTCGACGTCGGTGATGTTGCGCGCATAGGTGACGTGATCCGCGCCATAGACATGGCGCAGCAGCCGGAACAGGACATCGAAGACGATGACCGGCCGGGCATTGCCGATATGGGCATAGTCATAGACCGTCGGGCCGCAGACATACATGCGAACGTTGTCGGGATCGATCGGCTTGAACTCGATCTTCTCCCGCGTCAGCGTGTTGTACAGCTTCAGTGTCGGCGTTCCGCCCATTGCCATTCTCCAAGATGCATACGACCGTAAAATGCCGCGCCCGGGAGGCCCGCGCGTTTGTCATCTTGGATTTTAGGAGACGAAAACGGCCAGGCCAGCGGAGCGCTAGCGAATAATGTTCCGGCAGATAATGCAGATAACCGTTTTCATGGCCTCACTTATCGCGCGTCACCCGATTTCGGTCAAGAGGTCAGCCGCGTGCAAGCACAGCCGACTATCGAAAGGATTCCGCGGTCATGGATTTGTCATGATTAGGCTTATCTGAGATCGCCATGCGGAAAACAGATTCGCGGTGTAGTTGGTAGCACACCACGAAATCCTGTCTCCGGAGAGCAAGGAGGAGCGTCGCTTTCGTGAAGACGTGCGAAAGCGGCAGTGTATCCGGTTCGGGAAAGCATCAAGGAGTGAGTGCAAGTGAAAGCCGCAAAGACCAAAGACATCGCCAAATCCGCCAACCTCGTCGAACAGTATCGCCCGCTCGGCCTGAAGGCCGTACTTGCCGCAGCGCTGCAGGTGAAGGCGAAGCCGGCTGGCAAGCTGACCAAGCGGCCAGCCTGACGGTTCCGACGCTCTTTTCCTTAAAAGAGAGACATCTGCCCGCCATCGGGCTCGGTCGGCCTGCCCTTGCCTTTTAGCTGGGCATCAGCAACCGACCTGGGCGTGACGGCATCCTGGATTTCGGGACCGGTATTGACGACCTTGTTGACCTTGTCCGAGACAGGGATCGCCTCGAAGTAGTCCTCCGCGACCGGGCCGAAGAGATCGGCAACCTCGCGCGGCTCCTGCGTCTTGCAATCCAGCCAGCGGGCAAAATCCTCGGGCTGGATAACGACCGGCATACGGTCATGGATCTGTCGGATCGAGGCGTTGGCGGCCGTCGTCAGGATGGCCGCAGTGTCGACCTCTGAGCCGTCGGCCGAAGACCAGGTTTCCATCAGGCCGGCGAAAGCGACGATGCCGCCCTTGCGCGGGCGCACCCAATAGGCCTGCGACGGCTCGCGGCTGCCTTTCGGCGGCCGGCGCCATTCGTAGAAACCGGAGGCCGGCACGAGAACGCGCCGGTGCCGCATGGCGGCGCGAAACGAGGCCTTGTCGATTGCCGATTCGGCCCGCGCATTGATCAGCAGCGGAAAGTCACGCGGGTCTTTCACCCAGCCCGGCATGAACCCCCAGCGCACGAGCACCGCCTTGCGCTCCGGCAGGTTGCTGCCGGGTGCTGCGCGCTCGCCGGCCACGACAACCATAACCGGTTGGGTTGGCGCGATATTGAAGCGCGCCGGAAAGTCGTCGCTTTCCAGCAGGCTGAACAATTCCATCATTTCGTCGGGGGTCGCCGTCAGCGCAAAACGTCCGCACATGACATCGATGTGGCACTTCACGTAGGATGGGTCAACGCTACCGAGACGATTTGATTCCCTGATGCCGACCAAGCCCGAACTTGCTTCCTCCGTCATTCTAGAACGCGACGGCCACTATCTGCTCGTTCGCCGGGCCAACCCACCGTCTGCCGACATGTACGCCTTTCCGGGCGGCCGTGCCGAGCCCGGCGAGACGCCGGCGGAGACAGCGCTTCGCGAATTGTTCGAAGAAACCGGCATCAAGGCGCGCGATCCGTTGCTGTTCGAAATCTACGATCTGCCGGGCAAGGAGTCCGAAGGGCGACACTTCCTGCTTTCGGTGTTCAGGGCCGAGGCGGATGCCGACGCGGTTGCCGTCGCGAGCGACGACGCGGCAGGGCTTGGCTGGTTCACGCCTGAGGAGATCTTCGCCCTGCCGATCCCCGACAGCGTGCGCGAATGTGTGGAAAGGCTCTCCGGCACCGGCGCGAACGCCGCGACATCAGGCGACGGCCTTGAAACCGCCGCCAATTCGGGCTTGATGAAATCATGATCCCTGTCCCGATCCTCGCAAGGCTCACGCTCGCCGGCATCGCCCTGACGGTCGCCACTGGTGCGGCCGCGCAAAAGACACCGACGAAAGAACCGGCCAAGACCGAGACCGCAGCCCCTGCCCCGGTCGCCGTGGAGGAAAAGCCGACGCCCTATGACCAGCGGCTGATTCGGCTCTCCGAGATCCTCGGCTCCGTGCACTACCTCAGGAATCTCTGCGTCAAGGAACCGGAAGACGTCTGGCGCCGCTCGATGCAGGATCTGATCGACAAGGAAACCGCCACCGAAGTCAAACGACGCGAGCGGATGACTGCCGCCTTCAACCGCGGGTACCGCACCTTCGCATCGGTCTATACGAACTGCACAGGCCCTGCGATCGTCGCCGAACAGCGATATCGTGCCGAAGGGGCAACACTTGCGTCAGAAATCGTCGCCCGCTTTGGAAATTAGCAATAAATTAACCTCTTTTCTCACGACCCCGTGTCGTTTCGGGAAAAGGCTGCTAAGTTCGTTAAGAGAGTGGTAAGAAGTGGCGAGTCCGTCACGGTCGTTCAGTCAGAGTTCAGCCGAACGGCCATAAATTGAACCGCTTGCACAATGGAAGTCGCATGGAACGAATGATGGAACCAAGCCTGACCGACATCGATGACATGATCGTCCACGAGAAGATGCAGGCTGCGCTGGAACACCAGAGCGAGGCCTGGGCGGACGGAATGGCCGACGGTATCGAGCCGGAAATCATCGCCGATGCGGCAATTGCCCTTGCCATGCGGGAAACCGTTCGGCTTCATGGCGAAGACGGCGCCGAAGCAATGCTCAATTCGCTTCGCGAGCGCGTGCTCGCCGGCGAATTCTCGCCCCAGCGCACGATTCAGTAATATCAGGACTGCCCGATGCATCGGAATCTTGCAAACCGGACCCTTCCGGTTCGCCTCGCCACACTGCTGTTGGCCGGTGTCGCCTTGACCACCCCGGCAGCGGTTTCCCCCGCCTTCGCTCTCAGCGAATTGCAGGGCGCGCCGCAACCCGTTCCGGCCGAGCAACAGCCTGCCGCCGGCGACCAGAAGGCGACGCCGCCTGCCGCCGAACCCGTTGCCGAAGAGCCGGATGAGGAAGAGACGCTCCCGCTCGAAATCCCGATGCCCGACCCGCTGATCAACAAGTCGGCGACAGCCACCAAGGAAGATGCTCCCGAAGCCGAAGAGCCGGAGCCGACCGGGCCTGTCGAAGTCCTGACCGACGTTTCCAAGATTCCGGCGCCGGTCGCCCGCATGCGCGAGCTGATCGTCGAGGCGGCGGCTTCCGGCGACATCGAGCGGTTACGCCCATTGCTCGGCAAGGGCCCGAACCAGACCCAGGTCACCGGCGTCACCGGCGACGAAGACCCGGTGTCGATCCTGAAGAGCCTTTCGGGCGACCAGGAAGGCGTCGAAATTCTCGCGATCCTGCTCGACGTGCTGTCGACCGGCTTCGTGCTGGTAGACAAGGGCACGCCGCAGGAAGCCTATGTCTGGCCCTATTTTGCAGAAAAGAAGCTTTCGACGCTGACCGCACCGGAAAAGGTCGACCTGTTCCGCCTGGTCACCGCCGGCGACTTTGCCGACATGGAAGAATTCGGCAGCTACAACTTCTATCGCGTCGGCATCATGCCGGATGGCAAGTGGAAATTCTTCATCGCCGGCGACTGAGCGCTGGCGGCCTGCTTGCCGATGACAGCCGAACATCCTACCTCTTCGCCAAGAGATCATCCGTAAGCGCGGGCCGAGTCGGCCGCTGCCAGCCCGGTGATCGTTTGCTAGGTTAGCGCGGGAGCCTCCCCTCCCGTCGAACAGGATTCGAACGATGCCCAGAGTTCGCCTCGACGATCGTGCGATCGTCTCCATTTCCGGCAAGGACGCCGAAGATCTTCTTCAGGGACTGATCACCACCGATCTCGATGCGCTTGCGCCCGACGAGGCGCGTCCTGGCGCGCTTCTGACGCCGCAGGGCAAGATCCTGTTCGAGTTCCTGATCTCCCGCGATGGCGACGCCCTCCGGCTGGAAACGGCACGCGACCAGGCCGAAGCGCTGCTGAAGCGCCTGACGATGTACAAGCTTCGCTCGGCAGTCGAGCTTTCGATCAGGGCTTCCGAAGCTGTCACCGTGATATTCGACGAACCAGCACCGACCGGTGCCTATCGGGACCACCGTTTCGAGAAAGCGGGGGTTGCGCTCTTTCGCGCCTATGGGGAAGCCATCGGCGACACGGCCGGCGCAGAAGACCTCGAACGGCTGCGGATCGCAGCGGGCATTGCGAATGCCGGTGCCGACTATGCGGTGCAGGACGCATTCCCCCATGACGTGCTCCTGGACAAGAATGGCGGCCTTTCCTTCAAGAAGGGCTGCTATGTCGGTCAGGAAGTGGTGTCGCGCATGCAGCACCGCACCACGCCGCGCCGCCGGGTCGTGATCGTTTCGGCGGACGCCGCCCTTCCCCCGACGGGAACGACAATCACCGCGAACGACAAGGCGATCGGCGCGCTGGGCACGGTCCAGGGCAAGTCAGCGCTCGCGATCGTGCGCATCGACAAGGCCGGCGAAGCGATGACGAACGGCATCCCGCTGCTTGCCGGCGACGTTCCGGTAACCTTGCTTCTGCCCGAATGGGCCGGGCTCACCTTCCCGAAATCTGCCGACGAGGCGAGCGCGTGACGACGGTCCGCGCCTGGCAGCGCATGCTCTCCGGCCGAAGGCTGGACCTGCTCGATCCGTCGCCGCTCGATGTCGAGATCGGCGACATCGCCCATGGTCTCGCCCGTGTTGCCCGCTGGAACGGCCAGACCGCCGGCGATCATGCCTTCTCGGTCGCCCAGCACAGCCTGATGGTCGAGGATATTTTTCGCCGCAGCAACAAGTGCAGCACCGACGATTGCCTGCTGGCGCTTTTGCACGACGCGCCGGAATATGTGATCGGTGACATGATCTCGCCGTTCAAGGCGGTGGTCGGCGGCGGCTATAAATTGGTCGAGAAGCGGCTTGAAAGCGCCATCCACTTGCGCTTCGGCCTGCCTCCGCATTGCTCCAAGGAATTGAAGGACCGCATCAAGAAGGCCGATCATGTCGCGGCCTATTTCGAAGCAACGGTGCTTGCCGGCTTCTCCGTCGAAGAGGCGCGCAAGTTCTTCGGCCAGCCTCGCGGCATCACCCGCGAGACGCTGCTGATCGACCCGTTGCCGGCGGTCGAGGCGCAGCGCCTGTTCACCGAACGGTTCGTCACGCTGGAAGCGCAGCGCCTGCCTGCGCGCGCGGAAATCTGACATGCCCGACATCATCGTTTCTCCGCTTTCCCGCATCGCCGAAATGGCCGTCCGCCACGGCTGCACCGAGATGATCAGCCTCGTCGCCAAGGGCCAGGACTTCCATCGCCCCGGCGTCATCGCCAAGGCGCGACATCTGACGCTCGGCATGAACGACATCACCTTTGCCGGCACCGGCGACCTCATCGCGCCGCAGGAAGACCATGTCCGGCAGATTGTCGCCTTTGCGCGCGAATGGGACCGCGCACGGCCGCTCCTCGTTCATTGCTGGATGGGTGTTTCGCGATCGCCCGCAGCCGCGCTCATCGCAGCGCTCGCGGCCGAGCCGGACCAGGACGACGCGGAACTGGTGCAGCGGCTGCGCCGCGCCTCGCCCTATGCGACCCCCAACAGCCGGCTCGTCGAAATCGGCGACGGCGTGCTTGCGCGCAATGGAAGGCTGATCGCTGCCGTTCGCGCGATCGGCCGGGGTGCAGATACGGACGGCAATGCGCCGTTCCTTCTGCCGCTTGCTTCCGAAGGAGCAGCCGTTGCCGATTGAGACGCAGCCGATAACCGTCGAGATCGGCCTCAATGCGGCGATCGTCGCCGTCGTCAACCGCAGCCCGCGCATCCTCGCCGTCAGCGAAAGTGACGGCGATGCGCGTGACAGCCTGCCCTTCGGCCCCTTCGATCCAGCGCTCCACCGGACCTTTGAGACGAGCCTGCGCGATCGCGTCGAAAAGCGCACGGCGCTGAAGCTCGGCTATATCGAACAGCTCTACACCTTCGGCGATCGCGGCCGTCAGCGGCTGCCGGGCGAAGAAGGCAAGCACATGGTCTCGGTCGGCTATCTGGCCCTGACCAGAACCGATGCCGAAAACACCGAGCGGCTCGCCGAAGCCGGCGCGCATTGGCGCGACTGGTACGGCTACCTGCCCTGGGAAGACTGGCGGCAGGGACGCCCGGCGGTGCTCGACCAGGCAATCCTTCCAGCGCTTTCCCGCTGGGAAACCGGTGTGTCCGGTGATGAGCAGGCCGCCCGGATTGCCGGGCGCCGGGCGCGTATTCGCCTGGCCTTCGGGCTCGGCGATTTTCCCTGGGACGAAGAACGGGTGCTTGAGCGCTATGAGCTGCTCTACGAGGCAGGGCTCGTGCCTGAGGCGGCCATCGACGGCCGCGGCAACGGCAACGACGTTCTGACCGTAGGGCTGGCGATGCGCCACGACCATCGCCGCATCGTCGCCACGGCAATGGCGAGGCTGCGCGGCAAGATTAAATATCGGCCGGTCGTCTTCGAACTGATGCCGCCCGAGTTCACGCTGACCGATCTGCAGGCAACCGTCGAGGCTATCTCCGGGCGCCACCTGCACAAGCAGAACTTTCGCCGTCTTGTCGAAGGGGCTGAGTTGGTTGAACCAACCGGCATGACGCTGTCTTCCACCGGTGGCCGGCCGGCCGCACTCTTCCGCTTCCGCCGCCAGATCCTCGACGAGCGCCCGGCCCCGGGACTGAAGGTCGGCGGGCGATAACCGCAGCACCTTCCCCCGAACGGCGGATCGGCACCTAAAAACCTCCAGCAGAACGCCCTACATATGCGGGGATGATGCTATAATCGGCGGCAGCGGGACGCGACCGAGCTTTCGCCGCCCGCCGCCGAACGTTGCGGCGTTTATGACCGAGGTGACAACCATGCTGCTCGTCCTGACAATGCTTACGTCGCTGCTCGGCACCTCGCCCCAGTCAGGCACCGACGAGAAGCCGAAGATGCCCGACTACTTCAAGAACCAACAGGGCGGCGGCATGCAGCCGCAGACAACCATCTGCAATCTCAACAGCCAGGACCTGAACGGGCAGTTCCGGACCTGCCGCTACGACTGCGGCACGCAGATTACCGTCGGCGAGCGCTTTTCCTGCCCGTTCATCATGCAGCGGTAACGTTCGAGATTTTCGGAAAACCGCTTCATACTTTCCCCAGAATGGGCGTCCATCCGGTTGAAAACCGCTGCGCACTTTTCCTGGAGTTGCTACCTTTCGATCACTACATCAAGGCCGATGTCCAGCGTCGGGGCGGCCATGGTGATCTTCGAGGTCGAGATGTAGTCGACGCCGCTCTCCGCGATTGCCCGCACCGTATCGATCTTGACGTTGCCTGAAGCCTCCAACCGCGTCCGGCGGGCATCGACCGCATAGGCGTCGGCGGAGAGCTGCCAAAACGCGCGGTTGACCGCAACGGCCTCGCGGAGCAAGTCCGGCCCCATATTGTCGAGCAGGATGACGTCGGGTTGGGCCGTCAGCGCCTCGCGCATCTGATCGAGGCCATCGACCTCGATCTCGATCTTGACGAGATGGCCGCAATAGGCCCGCGCCGCGTGAACCGCGCTGGCGACGCCGCCGGACACGGCGATGTGGTTGTCCTTGATCAGCACGGCATCGTCGAGGCCGTAGCGATGATTGGAGCCACCGCCCAGACGCACCGCGTATTTTTCCAGCGCCCGCAGCCCAGGAATGGTCTTGCGAGTGCAGCAGACCTTCGCACGCGTGTGGGCGATCTCGTCGGCGAATTTCGCCGTGTAGGTGGCGATGCCCGAGAGATGCATGAGGAAGTTCAGGCCGACGCGTTCGGCCGACAGCAGACCACGGGCGCGCCCGGAGATCCGGGCGATCGCCGTGCCCGGCGCAACCCGGTCGCCATCCGCCACCAATGCCTCGAAGCGAATCGACGGATCGACGAGACGGAAGGCCGCGCGCGCAAGCTCCAGCCCGGCAACGACGCCCGCCTCGCGCACGTTCATGCCGGCATTTGCGGTCAGCTCCGGCCCGATGGTCGAGAGCGTGGTGATGTCACCGGCGCGGCCGAGATCCTCGTTAAGTGCGGCACGCACCTGGTCCTCGATCATCAGTGCGGGAAGTTCGGGGCGGAGGGCTGCGGTCATCTGCTTTTCGTCCTTGAGTGTCGGTCCATGCAAGCGGCGCGCGTGAAATCACGCCGCTTCCGTCTCCGCCAGTTCGCTCGCCAGGCGGTTGGCGTCGGCGAGCGTCAGATAGGTGCGGCGGCGCCATTCCGGCCGTTCCTGCGGGCAATCGGCGCGGAAATGACCGCCGCGGCTTTCCGTGCGGCGCAGCGCTCCGACGGCGATCAGCTTGGCGGTCGTGATAATGTTGGTGAAGCGCATGCGGGTGTTGTCGCCCTCGAGCTGTGCGATCTCGCGGATCGCTTTCACCAGGCTCTCGCGGGTTCGGATCACGCCGACGCAATCGCTCATCACCTGACGCAGGATCTTGAGTTGCGGGCTGTCCTCGACGGTCACCGGATCGTCATTTTCGCCGGCATTGTCGCCCCATTCGGTGAGCTGCGGCGTCGGCAGCGTGCCCTTGATGTTCTCGGCGATGCGAGCGGCAAAGACGACGGCTTCGAGCAGCGAGTTGGAGGCGAGCCGATTGGCGCCATGCACGCCGGTCGATGTCACCTCGCCGGCAGCCCAGAGGCCGTCGATCGAGGTGCGGCCTTCGGCATCGGTGAGCACGCCGCCCATGTGATAGTGAACCGCCGGCACGATCGGGATGGCTTGCGTCACCGGATCGATGCCAGCCGCCATGCAAGAGGCATAAACCGTCGGGAACATCTCAGGGAAGTGCTTGCCCACAGCCGTGGTGCAATCGAGGAAGGCGCCGCGGCCCGCCTGGACCTCGGCAAAGACACCACGCGAAACGATGTCGCGCGGCGCAAGCTCGCCGTCCGGGTGGATATCGAGCATGAAGCGATGGCCGGCGGCGTTCAGAAGATGGGCGCCATCACCGCGCAGCGCCTCGGTCGCGAGCGGCGCCGGATCCTTGCCGATGTTGATCGCCGTCGGGTGGAACTGCACGAATTCCGGATCGGCGATGATCGCGCCGGCGCGAGCGGCCATGCCGAGCCCCTGCCCGCAGGCTTCCCACGGGTTGGTCGTGACAGCATAGAGATGGCCGATACCGCCGGAGCAGAGCACGACGGCACGGGCCGGGAAAGCCACGCGCTTCTTCGACTGTCCGGCATCGGGCCGGGCGACGACGCCGGAGATGAACCGGCCTTCGCGCACGAGTTCCTCGACCACATAGCCTTCGATCACGCGGATCGACGGCGTCCGGCGAACGGCGGCAATCAGCGCTTCCATGATCGCCTTGCCGGCCATGTCGCCCTTGACGCGGACGATGCGGCGCTCGGAATGAGCCGCCTCACGCGAGAGCAGTAGCTTGCCTTCGAGATCGCGGTCGAAGGGCACGCCATATTCGAGCAGATCGTGAATGCGCGCCGGGCCTTCGGCCACCATCATGCGCGTCATCTTCTCGTCGACGATGCCGGCACCGGCGGCCAACGTGTCGGCGACATGTTTCTCGAAGGTGTCGCCGGGGCTCATCGCGGCGGCGATGCCGCCTTGAGCCCAGGCCGACGAGGCGCCGTGACCGATCGGGGCTGCGGCAAGGATCGTCACCGGCCTCGGGCTCAGCTTCAGCGCGCAGAAGAGGCCGGCCAAGCCGCCACCGACGATGACGATATCGTCAATCCCGTTGAAGGATTGCGGGCGGAAATGGTCAGTCAGCATGATTCATTCTCCTCCAATGCGCATGCCTGCATCCGGTAAGACCCGGCGGAAATTGTTACTGCTTGAGGTTCACCATGCGCTCGACAGCAAGGCGGGCGCGATCGGCGATATCGGGATCGACGAGAACCTCCTCCGTCATGGTCAACAGGCTGTCGAGGATCTTCGGCAGCGTGATGCGCTTCATGTGCGGACAGAGGTTGCACGGCTTGACGAACTCGACGCCTTCGATCTCCGCCTGGATGTTGGACGCCATCGAGCACTCGGTGACGAGCAGCACCTTCGACGGGCGGTTGTCCTTGACGTAGTTGATCATGCCGGAGGTCGAGCCAGCGAAGTCGCAGACGGCGATCACATCCGGATGGCATTCCGGATGACCGATGATCTCGATGCCCGGATTGGCCTCCTTGTAGGCGAGCAACTCAGCGGCGGTGAAGCGCTCGTGCACCTCGCAGTGGCCCTTCCAGGTCAGGATCTTCTTGTTGGTCTGGCGCGCCACGTTCATCGCCAGATATTCGTCGGGAATGCAGAGCACCGTGTCGGATTCCAGGCTCTCTACGACATCGAGCACGTTCGACGAAGTGCAGCAGATGTCGGTCTCGGCCTTCACGTCGGCAGACGTGTTGACATAGGTGACGACGGGAACGCCGGGGTAGCGCTGCTTCAACAGCCGGACATCGGCGCCGGTGATCGATTCCGACAGCGAGCAGCCGGCCTTGGCGTCGGGGATCAGCACGGTCTTTTCCGGGCTCAGCAGCTTCGACGTTTCAGCCATGAAGTGCACGCCGCACTGGACGATGATCTCTGCATCGACCTTGGCGGCATCGCGCGCGAGCTGCAGCGAGTCGCCGACGATGTCGGCGACGCAGTGGAAGATATCCGGCGTCTGATAGTTATGCGCGAGGATGACGGCGTTACGTTCCTTCTTCAGCCGGTTGATGGCGTGAACATAGGGCGCATAGACCGGCCACTCGATCGCCGGGATGAAATCCTTGACCTTCTCGTAGAGATGCTCGGTTTCGCGCGCGATCGCCGGCGTAAAGGCAAGCTCGGGCCTTTCGATGATGCCGAAGCGCTCAGCGGCGCTGACAAAAATCGGTTTCGCCACGGCCGCGGTGCTGGGTGCAAGGCGCGTCATCGACATCTCCTCTCCGCCCCTCTTCCTGGGCGGGTTTTCAATTATGCTCAATCTGAGCATAATTGAACCAAAACAAAAGCGGCAAAGCCGCATGGGTTGATTTAGAAAGTTTTGTGACAGAATTCAAGAATAGAAGCGCCGCTTTTCGCGGCGCTTCGAATTTTGCGTTGTGGTCAGGCCAGCGCTGGGCGTGCCACGCCCTTTTCCTCGATCGGCCAATGGACGATCGCCGCAAAGACGCCGAGGGCCACGCCGAGCCACCACACCGGATCGTAGGAACCGAAGTGGTCATAGAGATAGCCGCCCATCCACACGCCCAGGAACGAACCGACCTGGTGCGACAGGAACACGATGCCGCCAAGCAGGCCGAGGTGGCGCGTGCCGAACATGATCGCGACCAGCGCGTTGGTCGGCGGCACGGTCGAAAGCCAGAGCAGGCCCATGACGATGGCAAAGACGATGACCGAGGTCGGCGTCTGTGGCAGCAGTAGGAAGGCGGTGACGGCCACCGAGCGCGCGATATAGATCAGCGCCAGGAAATAAGGCTTCGAGTAGTGCTGGGAAATGAAGCCCGCCGACAGAGAGCCGATAATGTTGAAGAAGCCGATGAGTGCCAGCGCGATCACCGCATAACGCGCGTCGATGCCGATATCGCCGATGTAAGCCGGGAAGTGCGCGGTGATGAAGGCAACCTGGTAACCGCAGACGAAGAAGCCGGAAACCAGCAGCAGGTAGCTCTTGTGGCCAAGCGCCTCCTTCAGCGCCTCGCCGATCGACTGCTTGTATTGCGCCTCGCTCTGGCGGCCGGACGAGGCATTCCCACGCAGCGGGATCGCGAAGAACGGCACCAGCAGCATGAGAACGCCGAGATAGACCAGGCTGTCCGACCAGCCATAGGCCGAGATCAGCCCCTGGCTCAGGGGCGCGAACAGGAACATGCCGGCAGAGCCCGCCGCCGTGCAGATGCCGAAGGCGAGCGACCGTTGATGCGGCGTGACGTTGCGGGCGAAAGCGGAGAGCAGGATGCCGAAGGAGCCGGAGCCAACCGCCATGCCGACGAGCACGCCGCCACCGACGTGCAGCCAGATCGGCGCATTGGCAAAGGCCATGATGAAGAGGCCTGCAGCGTAGAGAAGGCCCGACATGGCGAGCACCCGCCAGGTGCCGAACTTGTCCGCAATCGCGCCGAAGAAGGGCTGGCTCAGCCCCCAGCAGAGGTTCTGCAAGGCCATGGCAAGGCCGAAGGTCGTCCGGTCCCAGCCCGTGTCGGCGAGCATCGGCAGCTGGAAAAAGCCCATCGCCGAGCGCGGGCCGAAGGTGAGCATCGCGACGACCGAACCGGCGGCAATGATCAGCCAGGGCATCTCCTGACGGGCACTGGACGGCGCGGATGCTCCGGAAACAGCGGACATGGAATCTCTCCGATTGATGGAGCGCGATCCTAGGCGGCTGCTAAAACAGATAAAAGCCAATTAAATTGACGCCGCAATCACCGGAATTGATGCCTGGATCAAGCGGCGCTGCGAAACCGGTCGCGAAACGCTCTCGGCGTCATGCCCTTGGCCGCCTTGAACTGGCGATTGAAGTTGGCAAGCGAACGATAGCCGACGGCATCGGCAATATGGGCGATCGAGCGCGCCGACCCACTGAGCAGCGCGCAGGCCTCGCCGATCCGCAGGCGCATCAGATATTCCGACACCGGTATGTTGAGGTGGCGCAGGAACAGGCGATGCAGGCCGGAAAGGCTGAGCGCGGCCAGATCGGCGAGTTCGTCCATCGACGGGTTTTCGGCGTAATGCAGGTGGATATGGTCGAGCACGCGGTCGAGGCGGCCGCGGTCGACCGATCGGCCCGACGGCGTGACGACCCGGCTCGACAGTAGTGTTACCGCCTGCTCGCGCGCCAGGATCGTCAGCATCGACAGGACATCCGGCAGTCGCTCCTCCGGCGCCAACCGGCGCAACCCCTCGAACAGCGGCCTGATGCGGGCGGCCACTTCCGGCGTGAACTGCAGCCCTGGGGCCGAACGCTCGAACATCGCCTTGACGCCTGCGAGTTCGACGAAGCCCTCCCCCAGGCGCTCCACCCATTCCGGATGGAACCAGAGCACCAGCGCCACGTGCGGTTCGGCCTCGTCGATCTTGCCTTGGGAGTGCCAGGTGTGCGGCAGGTTGGAGCCGACCAGCACGAGATCGCCGTCGTCATAGGCGCCGATATGGTCACCGATGAAGCGCTGGCCGCGCGAGTTGAGCGTCAGCGTCAGTTCGAATTCCGGATGGTGGTGCCATTGGAACGGGATGGCATCGTCGAGCCGGCGGTCGAGCAGGATCGATGAGGCATTGGTCGGCCTCGAAATCTTCTGCAAAACAGCCTTCATATTGCGCCTCCCACCCCTGCACAGGCCAGAATAGTATCAATTTTGTCAGGCTGCGTGCAACAGCAGCAGCAGTGAAAGGTCTAGGTTTCTCATCACCAACCAACCTTTCCGAGGCGAGGAGATACCCATGCAGCCACTCAGAGACAGCCACCCGACAGCGGCCCATCTCGACATTCAACTGAAGGACATCCGGAAGCGGCTGCCGTTGCGCGTGCTTTCGGAAGCGGACTGGCAGCACTGGGTCACCAAGGGCTATGTCATCGTGCGCCAGGCGGTGCCGGCGGCCAATGTCGAGCGGCTCGTCGATCTGCTCTGGCGCTTCGACGAAAAGGATCCGGCCGACCCTTCCACCTGGTATGCGCCGCAGCGGCGCGAACACAAGATGAAGGAACTCAACAACACCGGCATGCTGGAGATCTACAATCACCAGTATCTCTGGGACAATCGCCAGGAGCCGCGCATCTACGGCGCCTTCGTCGACATCTGGGACCGCGAAGACCTGTGGGTGACGATCGACCGCGCCAACCTCAACCCGCCAAAGAAGGTCAAGGGCAACCCCAACGGTTTCATCCACTGGGACGTCGATACTTCGATCCGGCCGCTGCCGATTGGCGTCCAGGGGGTGCTGAGCCTGAAGAAGCAGGACGGCGACGTCGGCGGTTTCCAATGCGTGCCGGAGCTGTTCGAAAATTTCGAAAGCTGGGAGAGGACGCAAGCTGCCGACCGCGATCCGATGCACCCCGACATGACCGGTCTTTCGACCGTCAATATCGCGATGGAGGCGGGTGACCTGATGATCTTCAACAGTCTGCTGGCCCATGGCGTGCGGCCCAATCATTCGGACGGTCGCGTGCGCATGGCTCAATATATCTCTATGCACCCGGCCGAATGGGGCAATGTCGCCGAGCGCGAGGAACGGGTGCGCCTGTGGCGGGAGCTCGACCATCCCAAACGCGACGCCTTTCCCGGCGACCCGCGCGAATGGGAGAAGCACAACGCCTCCCCCGCCAGCCTTTCGGATCTTGGCGCCAAGCTGCTTGGCATCACGCCCTGGGCGTGACAGCCGGGAAACGCGTGAAATCGTTTCCGTCCGGTTGCTTCTGAACTAAGCCGAAGCACGCACCTTCATCGGCCAACGCTCGCCGCGTCGGCCGATGATCTTGACCTCATCGCCGAGCTTCACGGTGCCTTCGCTGCGCGGCACCGCATTCCAGCCGAAGAGCACGCCTGTCACGCGCCGGTCGGCCGACATGCGCTTCTCCGCCAGCCCCTGGATCGGATTGCCGCCGATGCGCTCGCCGGTGATCTGGTCCTGGGTCGTCATGATGCAGCGCGAGCAGGGTTTGACGAGATCGAAGCAGATGCCGCCGATCTCGACGCTCTCCCAGAAATCCTCCTCCCAGGCGTCGTCGCAGTCGACGAGAATGTTGGTGCGGAACCGTTCCATGCCGATCGGTTCCTGGCCCTTTTCGGCGAGCGTCCGGTTGAGATCGGCGAGCGACCCGGTGGTGGTGATCAGGACCGGAAACCCATCGGCAAAACCGACGGGTGCGGCCGCTCCTGCCCACTCGGCGCCGACGAGCCGTTCGGCAGAGGCGTCCATATGGGCGAGCCTGACCGGGCGGCCGAACCATGAGGAGAGAACCTCGTCCGTCGTTTCGTCCGACACGGCCGCATCGACCTCGCTGCCCCAAACGACGACGTTCAGACGACGGTCCGGATCGAAGCGCACGGAGATCTCCCGCTCACCCATCTTCAGGTGCGCGCCGCCATCGATGTGGCTCGCCTCGACCTGCGCCAATGTCTGCAGTTCGCGCTGGGTGATGAAGCGCCCGTCTGGCTGGATCAGCATGAAACGCCGGTCGCCCTCGACGCCGTCGAGATTGACCGAGACCGTCTCTCGGGCAATGGCGCGACCGCTCTTCAGCGGATGAATGTTGAGGCCGGTCACCTTCATGGACAGTTCCTTCATCTTCAAAAACTGATTCAAGCACCTGACGATCCGATTCACCGGGCGTCTGCAATCCGTTGAAAGGCCTAGATCATTTCTCGGTTTGATGGAAACGGAGAAATGTTCCGGTGCAATCTATACACCCGCACGCAGAAGCGCTTCGCGCCTTTCCCGGCAACTAGATTTCATCCAGCATCATGGCAAGCACGTCGCGCAGCCGCTGCTCGCGTTCGTGAGCCAGACGACGGCCGGCCTCAGTCTTGAACCCGTCGGCCAGCCGGAAGAGCTTGGTCTCGAAATGATCGATGGCGAAGGCCTTGTCATCGAGCGCCCGCGCCTCAGCCAACGGATCGAGCGGGTCGTAAAGGCCGCTGCCCATGCGCCCGGCGATGTAGAAGCAGCGGGCAGCGCCGACCATGCCGATCGCATCCAGCCGGTCGGCATCCTGAAGGATTTTTGCCTCCAGCGTCTCCGGCGGGATGTTGGCCGAGAAGCTGTGCGTGAGGATGGCGTGCGCCACCGCGGCAATCTCATCCGTGCCCCAACCGAGATCCCCCAGAATACCTGTCGCCTTTTCGGCGGCCAGTCGCGATGCCTGCGTGCGCAGGGGCGAGTTCTTCTCGACCGAGACGCAGTCATGCAGCAGCACCGCGGCGGCGAGCAAACGCGCCTCACTGCCCTCCTCGGCCTGGATGCGGGCGGCATTCTTCCAGACACGGATCAGATGCGCAGCATCGTGCGAGCCGTCATCGGCTGCGAACGCATGCGGCAGCAACGCCGCCGCAAGTTCCTCATGCGGCGCGAAGGCGGCCGCGAGTTTCGAAATCTCAGTCATGATGTCCTATTGCTGTTCGGCAGGCTTTGCCGGCGCCGCCGGTGCAGCGCCGACGCCGGACAAGATCTTCTGGTAGAAGAGCCCTATCCCGATCAATACCCCGCCAAGGCCGATGAAGGACAGAGCCCTGAGGAAACCTTCGAGGTTGGACATGTCGATCAGGAACACCTTCAGCACGGCGACGAAGACGAGAACGGCCGAAGCGATGCGGATGCTCTTGGCATGGAAGCGCGAGCCGAGCACCAACAGCAGCACGCCGAGCAGCAGCCAGACGACCGAATAGGTGTAGGTCTCGCCCTGCAGAAAGCCCTTCCAGTCCGCGATGTTTTCCCCCTGCCAGACACGGCGAACCGTGAGGCTCGCCCAAGCAAAGGCAAGAACCGCGCCGCTGACCGCAAGCGCCATGACATAGGGCAAGGGCCGCTTGTCGCGCGCATACCAGGCGAGCCCCGCATAGCCGAGCCCCGGCAACAGATAGCCGATCAACAGCAGATCGAAGAACGGGATATGCCCCAGCAGTTCGCCGCTGAAATACGGGTTGAGGCCGAGGAGATGCGCCGAAAGCACCGACAGCATGGAGAGCACGCCGAGGCCCATGCCGCCGTAGCGGAAGACCGGGCTTGGCGACTTCAGGTCGAGGCTCATGAAGATCGCCGAGGCGCCGATCGCCAGCAGCGTGTAGATCGACTGCTCGCCGAGTGTCGGCACGGCGCTGTCGAGCACGCCGCCGTTCATCGCATGGCGCACCAGGATCGCGAGCGTTAGGAGCACAAAAAGGCTGGCGAGCGCCTGTAGAAGGTTGCGCACGCGCGTGCCGGGCCAGGATCTCAGGAAATAGGCGGAGCCTGCAAGCAGAACGGCGGGAATGCCGTAGCCCGGCAGCAGCGCATTGAAGACGGGCGTGGTGCCGAGATTGCCGGCACCGACGATCGTCGGCTCCCAGGCGATGCGCCCGAGCACGACGACGGCCGCTGCACCGGTCATCCACGGCAGGATCGGCCAGGTGCGGATCCGCGTGGCGAGCGCATAGGCGGTGCCGAGCACGGCAGTCGCAAGCGTCGTGACCAGCCCGTCCGTCCAGGCATGGAGCGCGAGCACGAGGAAGGCGAAGGAGCCGGCCACCAGCAAGCCGGCCGCCGTATCGCGCGCCACCGCCTCGCTGTCGCGGCGGTAGAGCCAGTCTGCAAGCGCCAGCAGCGCTGCCCCGGCGACGAGCGAGAACAGGCCATGCGGCAGGTCGAAGGCATAGTTGCCGGTCATCAGGAACGACATCGCGACGAGCGCGACCGGAACGACCGCGGCGATGCCTGCCCAGAGCGTCGAAAATTGCGGATGGGCGACGAGCCGTCGCGACAGCACGAAACCGCCCAGTGCGACGAACAGCGCCGCAAGCAGCATTGCGGTGATCATCGCGGTGCGCCCGGGCAGGACGACTGCCGGAAGAGCGTCGGCCAGCGAGGGATCGAGATAGGCGAGCACGCCGCTCAGCGCCGTCAGGCTCCAGACGCCAGCAACAGCGCCGACCGCTGACAGCACAGCGGGATAGACTGCCGTTGTCCGCCAGGCGCCCAACGCCGCCAGCGCCGCAACGACAACCGCAAACTCCGCCACCGGAAAACGGGTCGCATAGACTGCTGGGCTGATGAGAAGGAGCGCAAGCATGGTGACGACGATCGCGGCCGAAATGGAGATTGCCGCGTGCGGTGGAACGAACAGGCGTTCCCATGGCCCGACGACGGCCCGGGGTCGGGTTGTCGCTTCGGTCGGCTCCGGCATTTCGGACCCTTCAGTCGCATCACGCATTTCGGGCGCTTCTGCCACTGGATCCCGTTCGATGGCGGCGGGCCAGATAAGTCCGATGCCGGCGATCATCACGAGCAGGATGAAAGCGACCGGCCGTGCTTCGAAGGGCGATGCCGCAGCGACGTAGGCGAGCCCCCAGAGCCCTACGCCGACATTGGCAAGCGTCGGCACCACCGTCCACCGGCGCAGCCGCGATGCAAGCAGGGTCGCGAGCCAAACGATCGCGAGGAAGCCGAAAAGAACCCAGGGGCGTGGTTCGTTGCTCGCAACCAACGCCGGCGTGATCAGCGAGGCAAGCAGGCCGAGGCCAGCGAGCGCCTGTCCATGGAGCAGCGACAGACCGACAGTGGCGAGTGAAATCGCCGCCAGGAGAACGAAGGCGGTGCCCGTGCCGACATAGTCGTAGATGCCATAGGCGGCATAGGCGACCCCGAAGAGAGTGACGGCACCGGCCGCCGTCAGGATGCCGGGGATCATGGCGTTCTGGAATTCGTTGGCGATCATGGGCACCGCGCGCCGACGGATGACCTCGCCCGCCGCCATCAGCAGGAGGCCGAACAAGGCAGCAAGCGTCAGTCGAACCGCCGGGCTCAACAGCCCGGCATCGATTGAATACTTGACCATGAAGACGCCGCCGAGCGCCAACGCGATACCGCCAACCCAGACGGCCCAACGGGCGCCGAGGCGGCTTTCCAGGCTTTCGGTCTGACGGCGCGCAGTTGCGACCGGCTGCGGTGCTTCCGTGCTGGCAGCGATCGTCTCGTCGCCCTCGACTTCGGCCGCGGCTCCTTCCGCATCGCCGAAAATCCGGGCGCCCTCGCGCGCACTGGCCGACAAGGCGGCAGCGGCATCGTCCAGCGTCTCCGGCCCCAGCGTCTCCGACATGGCCGGCAACTCGTCCGCAGCCGCAAGCGCCTCGGTCGATGTTTCAGCCGCGGCGCGTTCGCCCGGAGTGGCCCTCAGCGCCACGACCTCCGCCTTGAGAGCGGCCAGTTCGGCACTAAGACGCTCGGTCGTCCTGCGGTTGCCGAGATAGGCGGACAGAGCCAGAATAAAGGCAGCTAAAGCAATAAGTTCGAACATACTTTCCCCTGGCAGTCGCAATCGCCGGCGCGCGCAACCATACAGACTTTTATGCACGCGCCAAATCTATAGACGGCCGAGCGCTGTAATCTCTTCACGGAAATGTCGCAGAACTGTCATGGGGCAGCTGGTACAGGCGGATGAACACCGCTGCCTCGCGCAGTGGTTTCCATCGTTCAACCAGGAGACCCGATCATGGACAAGCATCTCGCCCAGACGGAAGAGACCGAATTCAAGACGCTGACGGAACGCAGGGAAGAGCTGGAAGATGTCGGCCACAACTGTTCCGCCAATCCGACGATGGGCGACATCATCCACCGCCGCTTCTCGCGCCGGTCGTTCATCGGCGGCTCGCTGGCGGTTGCCGCGATCTCGACCACCGTCAGCCCGCTCGCCCTCCTGACCGCCGAAGAGGCACGCGCCGAGGACGACGGTTCGCGCTTCGACTTTACCGAGATCCAAGCCGGCGTCGACGAAAAGCACCATGTCGCCGAAGGTTATGATGCCGACGTCCTGCTTCGCTGGGGCGACAAGATCTTCGCCGACAGCCCGGAGTTCGACCCGAAGAACCAGACGGCTGCTGCCCAGGAAAAGCTGTTCGGCTACAACAACGACTATGTTGGCTTCATCCCGCTCGACGGCAGTGCCGACCACGGCCTGCTCGTCGTCAACCACGAATACACCAATGCCGAACTGATGTTCCCGGCCTTCGCCAGCGTCGTGAAGGAAAAGGTGACCAAGGACGGCAAGGAGGTCGAGGAAGAGAAAGTCGTTCTCGGCGAATACAGCAAGGAGCTGGTCGACATCGAGATGGCCGCGCATGGCGGCACGATCATCGAGATCCGCAAGATCGACGGCAAATGGCAGCCGGTTCTCGACGGCAAGAACAACCGTCGCATCACCGTCAACACCGAGATGCAGATTACCGGCCCGGCCGCCGGTCACGACCGCCTGAAGACGCCGTCCGACCCGACCGGCAAAAAGGTGTTCGGCACGCTCAACAACTGCGCCGGCGGCGTCACCGCCTGGGGCACCTACATGATGGCCGAAGAAAACTTCAACGGCTATTTCGGCGGCGAGATTGCCGAGGACCATCCGGAATACAAGCAGCTGAAGCGGCTGGGCGCACCGGGCGGCCAGTATGAATGGGCGTCCTTCTACGACCGTTTCGACGTCTCCAAGGAGCCGAACGAAGCCAATCGCTTCGGCTGGATCGTCGAGGTCGACGCGCTTGATCCGACGTCGGTGCCGAAGAAGCGCACAGCCCTCGGCCGCTTCAAGCACGAAGGCTGCGAATCGATCGTCAACAAGGACGGCCGCGTCGTGCTCTATTCCGGCGACGATGAGCGCTACGACTATGTCTACAAGTTCGTGACCAAGGGCACGTTCAACCCTGACGATCGCGCCGCCAACATGGACCTCTTCGATGAAGGCACGCTCTATGTCGCCAAGTTCGACGACGACGGCACCGTCACCTGGATGCCGCTTGTTCACGGCGAAGGCCCGCTGACCGAGGCCAACGGCTTCGCCTCGCAGGCGGACGTGCTGATCAACACCCGCCTTGCCTCCGACGCGCTCGGCGCCACCAAGATGGACCGTCCGGAAGACGTTCAGCCGAACCCGAAGACGGGCAAGGTCTACGTGATGCTGACCAACAACACCAAGCGCAAGGCCGACGAAGTCGACGCCGCCAACCCGCGCGCCAAGAACGCCTTCGGCCACATCGTCGAGATCACCGAGACCGACGGCGACTTCGCCTCCCTGAAGAGCCGCTGGGACGTTCTTTTGAAGTGCGGCGATCCGAGCGTTGCCGACGTCGGCGCTTCGTTCTCGACCGCGACGACCAAGAACGGCTGGTTCGGCATGCCCGACAACTGCGCCATCGACACCGATGGCCGCCTCTGGGTATCGACCGACGGCAACAACCAGAAGGACACTGGCCGCACCGACGGTATCTGGGCGATCGACACGGACGGCGCCGCCCGCGGCACGTCGAAACTCTTCTTCCGCGTGCCGGTCGGCGCCGAAATGTGTGGCCCCTGCTTCAACCCGACCTCGGACACCTTCTTCCTGGCGGTCCAGCACCCGGGCGACGCCGGCCTTGCAACTTACGAGACCCCGGCCACCCGCTGGCCGGACTTCCAGGACGACATGCCGGTACGTCCGGCTGTCGTCGCCGTGACCAAACAGGGCGGCGGCCGCATCGGCTGATAGCGCTGAGATTGCAAAAAGAGCGCCGCGCAATTCTGCGCGGCGCTTCTTGTTTTCGATGCTGTTTCTAGCGTCGCAGATTATCGATCGGGAAGATCGCGCAGGTTTCGGTGCCGTGGGCAAGCAGCTTGCCGTTCCGGTCGCGCAGCCAGGCTTCGGAGGTCGCGATGGTGCGGCCGCGGTGCACGATGCGGCCCTCGCAGACGACCTCGCCCATATCGGGCAGTAGCGGCCGCACGAGGTTCACCTTGAACTCGACCGTCGTATAGGCCTCGCCCGGTTTGACGGTGGTGAAGACAGCGCAGCCGAGGGCCGAATCCATGATCGTTGCCGTCCATCCGCCATGTACCGTGCCGAGCGGATTGAGGTGTTCTTCGGTCGGCAGTCCCCTGAAGACCACCCTGCCCTCCTCGACTTCGCTCAAGCCGAACCTCAACGTCTTCGACATGGGCGGCGCCGGCAGTTCGCCGCTCAAAAGGTCCTGCATCGCCTTGAGGCCGCCATCGCGGGCGACGCGGTCGAGCGACAGCACGCCGACGCCGGACACGGGCATTCCGGGGTAAAGCTCTTGGTGCATCGAAACTCCTATTGCATGCTTCCTTTAATCGTAGCCGATTAAAGGACAAAAACATGCGGCAATTCAAAGTGCTACAGCGACCTTTGCGCGTCTGACAAGACGCGGGCGCTGTAGGAGATCAAGCGGCAGAGGATTGCGCTTTCAGCGCCTTCAGCGCCGCATGGACGAAGCCGTCGCGGGCAGAAGAAACGTCGAGGCCGCGCGGTTCATAGACATGGCGGTGGAGGAAGAACGCGGTCAGCCGGAAGGCGGCGGCGAGGCTGTCGTGATCCGCAGCCCTTCGCGCTTCGACCGAAAGGAAATCCGGCAGCGCCAGCATGCGATCGGCATAACGCTCTCCCGCCTCCCGGCAGACCGCCCTGCCGGATTTCGGCGAGACGTAGACGAGCTCGGTGCGGGTGCCGGTTGCCACGCATTCCGTGAGATCGAGCCCGAAGCCGAGGTCGTTGAGGACCGCGAGTTCGAAACGGACGAACAATTCGCCGGCGTCGGCGGGATCGGCCAGGTGATCGACGATGACGGTCAGCGCCTCGTAGAGATGCGGATGCGGGTCACGCTCCGGGAGCAGGCGCAAGAGCGCGCCGAGCGCCTGGATGCCGTAGACCGAAGTCGCCGTCTCCATCAGCCGGGCTGCTCGCAACTCAACCGGCTCGATCCGGAATTCGCCCATATGCTCGTCGAGCCGGGCGCGCCAGGTGACCTCCACCGAGTTGCCCGGCTGCAACACCGGCTGCATCGAGCGCGAGCGGCCGGAGCGCACCATGCCGAGATGCCGGCCGTGGGTGGCGCTCATGACCTCGACGATGGCCGAGCTTTCGCCGTGCCGCCGGATCCCGAGAATAATGGCCTGATCGCTCCATTGCATGGCTATGGCATACACCCGCGGTCGAAAGCGGATCAAGCTGTCTTACAAGAGCAAACCGCCATTCCCGACTGTCGCCATTCGGCCACACTTAATGGTTGCCTCATTTGCGACATGCTGTCGCCGCCCCGACGCCGTCTTTGACATTAGAACGGAAGAGCGGCAAAAGCCGTGCCTCCCGCCCAAAATGACAATCAGCAGGATCAAATATTTAATTATGTGTGTGTCCCGGAACAGCGCCGGCCGCCTGGCGCAGCTCTTCGCCCTTCTTCTCGCCACCTCGACGCTCGCAAGCTGCGTCACCACGTCGGGGCCTGCCAAGCCGAAGGGACCGGACCCATACTATGTGGCGATGTACGGCGCGCTGCCGAACGAGAAATTCCCGCTGGATGCCATCGACATCAGCAAGGTCGACAAGCGCTACCTGCGCCAGCAGGTCGCCTACCAGACGCATGAGCCGCCGGGCACGATCGTGATCGATACCCAGAACCGCTTCCTCTACCTCGTGCAGGATGGCGGCATGGCGATGCGCTACGGCATCGGCGTCGGCAAGGCCGGCCTCGAATTCGAGGGCGAAGCGCGCATCGCGCGCAAGGCCGAATGGCCGCGCTGGACGCCGACGCAAGAGATGGTGGCGCGCGAGCCGGAACGTTACGGACCGCTCGCCGGCGGCATGGAGCCGGGCGTGCGCAACCCGCTCGGCCCGCGCGCGCTCTATCTCTTCCAGGGCAACCGCGACACGCTGTTCCGCATCCACGGCACAACCGAAGCCTGGTCGATCGGCAAGGCGGTTTCGAGCGGCTGCATCCGTCTCTTCAACCCTGACATCATCGACCTCTACAGCCGCGTACCGGTCGACTCGCGCGTCGTCGTGCTGCAGGCCGAACCACCGATGACAGAGCCGGCCGGCGGCATCCCCATGGCGAGCGCCGCCAATGGCGGTCTTCCTCCAATGTACTGAGACTGCTCAGCCGGGCGCCTCATCAGGCGTCCGGTGCCTGCGCCGGCTAAGCGGTGCTTGGCAAGTGCATGACCGCCCGCTGCTTGTATCGGTGCAGCAGACGGCGGGCCGGCTAAGCCTGCGGCTCGAGCGCCGGCTTGCCTGAGAGCTCGCTGAGATAATAGCCGTCGCGCAGGTTGATGCCGTATTCGAGCCAAGCTTTCATGCAGGCGAGCATCTGCGACCAGCCCTCGCAGTTGACGTAGGAGCTCTTCTGCCCCTGCCCGTTCTCGCGCCAGCCGGTTTCGGCGATCGTCACCATCGTGGCGCCATCCTCCAGCGACTGGAAGCGCATCTCCACACGGGTCTGGTAGGCGTCCTCGCCCTCGGCGACCATGGCGCCCCAGCAAAAGACGATGCGCTCGTTGGGCTCGACCACCTCCACCTGGATCGGCACCTCGCCCCACCAGGTCACGGTTGCGCCGGCGACCAGCGGCCCGCTGATGCCGCCGAGCGTCACGAAGTAGCGGCTGAGCTGGTCCGGATTGACGACCGCATCAAAAACCTGGGCGACAGGGCGGCCGATCCGTCCGTTCACACGAAATTCAAAGGGCATGGCGTATTCCTCCTGTCGAGGCCAACAAGAGTATGTTATAGAAACATAACATGTCAACCGATTCGAAAGACGACCTGGTATTCAAGGCGCTCGCCAACGGGCTGCGCCGGCAGATGCTCGACGCCATGCGGCAGGAGCCGCAGACCACCGGCATGCTCTGCGAGCGCTTCAGCAATCTCGACCGCTGCACAGTCATGCAGCACCTGAAAGTCCTTGAGCAGGCCGAGCTCGTACTCGTCCGCCGCGAGGGGCGTGAGCGCTGGAACCATCTGAACGCATTACCGATCCAGGCGATCCATGATCGCTGGATCAGCCAGTATGCCGGCCATGCGATGTCGGTGCTGTCCGCCCTTCAACAGGACCTCGACCGGTAACCAGACCGATGGTTTCGGCTTTCAATCGATCGGCTTTCTTCGTATGAACGGCCGATACGTAAATTGGGGACATCGTCGTGCGCTACCTCATCACCGGCACCGCAGGCTTCATCGGCTTTCACCTCGCCAAGCGGCTGATCGACGAAGGGCATTTCGTTGTCGGCTTCGATGGGATGACTCCCTATTACGACGTGACGCTGAAAGAGAATCGGCATGCGATCCTCGCCCGCTCGAACGGTTTCAAGCCCGTCGTCGGCATGCTTGAGGACAGGGACGCGCTACGCCGCGCCGCCGAGCTCGCCGAACCCGAGATCATCATCCACCTCGCCGCCCAAGCGGGTGTGCGCTACAGCCTCGAAAACCCGAAGGCCTATGTGGATTCCAACCTGGTCGGCTCCTGGAACATGCTGGAACTGGCGCGGGAGCTTAACCCGAAGCACCTCATGCTGGCCTCGACCTCCTCGATCTACGGCGCCAACGAAAAAATCCCGTTTGCCGAAACCGACCGCGCCGATGAGCCGATGACGCTCTATGCCGCCACCAAGAAGTCTATGGAACTGATGGCGCACAGCTATGCCCATCTTTACAAGGTGCCGACCACTGCCTTCCGCTTCTTCACGGTCTACGGTCCCTGGGGGCGGCCCGACATGGCGCTGTTCAAGTTTGTCGATGCCATCCACAAGGGGCAGCCGATCGACATCTATGGCGAAGGCCGCATGAGCCGCGACTTCACCTATATCGACGACCTCGTCGAGGGCATTCTCCGCCTTTCCCATGTGGCGCCGGCGGAAGAAAATCGCGTGCCCGAGGAAAAGGCCGAGGACACACTCTCGCGCCAGGGGCCTTTCCGATTGGTCAACATCGGCGGCGGCCAGCCGGTCGCACTGATGACCTTCGTCGAAACGGTCGAGAAGGCCGTCGGCAAGCCGGCGGTGCGCAACATGCTGCCGATGCAGCAGGGCGACGTGCCCCGCACCTTCGCCTCCCCCGACCTCCTCGAAGCGCTGACCAATTTCAAGCCCTCGCTTCCTGTCGAAGAGGGCGTGGCGCGCTTCGCTGCCTGGTACAAGGATTACTACAACGCGAACCGGTGAGCCGCTCACCAGCTACTCCGCACGGATTATTCTGCTGGCGGGACGGCTTGCTTTAAGCGCAATCAAGCATAAATGGGTGTGAACCTGAGCGCATAAGCAATTGCAAAAATACGCAATTGCACGTTCTATGAACTGAGCTCGGTGTGGAACACAACAAGGGAAAGAGCCTATGAAAATCACGATGATCGGCGCCGGCTATGTTGGCCTTGTTTCCGGCGTGTGTTTTGCGGACTTCGGTCACGACGTCGTTTGTCTCGACAAGGATGAGAGCAAGATCGACGCCTTGATGCAGGGGCGCATTCCGATCTTCGAACCCGGTCTCGACCAGTTGGTGGCAAGCAACGTCGTTTCGGGCCGCCTTACCTTCACGACCGATCTCGTTGCCGCGGTCGCCGACAGCGACGTCATCTTCATTGCCGTCGGCACTCCGTCACGGCGCGGTGACGGCCATGCCGACCTTTCCTATGTGCATGCGGCTGCGCGCGAGATTGCCGAGAACCTCAAGGGGTTCACCGTGATCGTGACGAAATCGACCGTTCCGGTCGGCACCGGCGACGAGGTCGAGCGCATCATCCGCGAAACCAATCCGGACGCCGATTTCGCCGTCGTTTCCAACCCGGAATTCCTGCGCGAGGGTGCCGCGATCGAAGACTTCAAGCGGCCCGACCGCATCGTCATCGGCCTTTCGGGCGACGACGCGCGGGCACGCGACGTGATGACCGAGGTCTATCGTCCGCTTTATCTCAACCAGTCGCCGCTGGTCTTCACTTCGCGCCGCACGTCCGAGCTGATCAAATATGCCGGCAATGCGTTCCTCGCGATGAAGATCACCTTCATCAACGAGATGGCGGACCTCTGCGAGCGGGTCGGAGCCAATGTCCAGGATGTCGCCCGCGGCATCGGCCTCGATGGCCGTATCGGCTCGAAATTCCTGCATGCCGGCCCAGGTTACGGCGGATCGTGCTTCCCGAAGGACACGCTGGCGCTGGTGAAGACCGCGCAGGATTATGACAGCCCGGTGCGGCTGGTCGAGACGACGGTGGCCGTCAACGACAACCGCAAGCGGGCCATGGGCCGCAAGGTCATCGCAGCGGCCGGCGGGGACGTGCGCGGCCGCAAGATCGCGATCCTCGGCCTCACTTTCAAGCCCAACACCGACGACATGCGCGACAGCCCGGCGATCGTGGTCGTCCAGACGCTGCAGGACGCTGGCGCCCATGTCATCGGCTATGACCCGGAAGGCATGGAAAACGCGAAGAAGGTGATCGACGGGATCGACTACGCCAGTGACCCCTACGAGGCCGCCAACGAAGCCGATGCGCTGGTGATCGTTACCGAATGGAACGAGTTCCGGGCGCTTGATTTCCGCCGGCTCAAGACCGTGATGAAGACGCCCATTCTCGTCGACCTCAGGAACATCTACCGCGAGGACGAGGTGGTGAAGCACGGCTTCAGCTATTCGAGCGTCGGCCGGTCGCTCTGACAGGAGCGGCTGCGCCCGACCAGCCCCAAGAAGCTAGGCTTTCGGTATCGGCAAGGGCGGCAGGGTTTCCCAGCTCTTGCCGGCGAGGATCACGCAGCTTCGCCCATTGACGTCGGTGACGATCAGAGTCCAGCTGCCGTTGTCGGCAGCGTAGATCTCCATGATCGCCTGCTGGTTGATCAGCGCAGTTGCCGCCTGCTTCTCTTGATATTGCCGCGTCAGAAACGCGATCACTTCGGACCGGTCGGCACAATTGACCGGAGCCTGGGAGATCGCGGGAACGGGACGCGCCACCACGCCCGCCGCCAAGAGGGCGACCAATGCCAGGCCGCGGATCGCACTGCCCACCATCACCGAACTCCTTTCACCGGACGCCCGGCGAAGGAGTTTGCGTTGACCTTTCCGTCGCCGGCCGGCTGCGGCATGGGCATGGTATGCCCGCGCCGCCCTGCAGCCAGTATGGTGGAAAGGCCAGATTATTACAATTCGCTAATTTATAGAGCATGCGACCGGGGGCGCCGGATGCGCCCGCGGCGAAGGCCTGCCTTACTTGCGCTTCATCGCTTCCATCAGCGCCGCACCGAAGGCGCCCTGAGCCGGTTGCTGCGGCTTCTGCTGGCGCGGGGCCGAACCACGATTGTTGTTGCCGCCCGGCGCGCCGGACCGCGGCTCGCGGCCCGTCTCGGCGCCACCATCCTTGCGCATTGTGAGGCCGATCCTCTTGCGCGGAACATCGACCTCCGTGACACGAACGGTCACCACATCGCCGGCCTTTACCACCTCATGCGGATCCTTGACGAAACGATCCGCGAGCTGGGACACGTGCACGAGGCCGTCCTGGTGCACGCCGATGTCGACGAAGGCGCCGAAGGCGGCGACATTGGTCACGGTGCCCTCGAGCTGCATGCCGACCTTCAGGTCCTTGATGTCGTCGATACCGTCGGCGAAGGTCGCGGTCTTGAAGCTCGGGCGCGGGTCGCGACCGGGCTTTTCCAGTTCCGCTAGGATGTCCTTGACCGTCGGCAAGCCGAAGCGCTCGTCGACGAAGACCTTCGGATCGAGGCTCTTCAGCGCAACGCTGTCGCCCATCAGCGCACGTACGTCGCGACCACAGGCAGCAACGATCTTCTTCGCGACACCATAGGCCTCCGGGTGGACCGATGAGGCGTCGAGCGGCTCTTTGCCGTTGGGGATGCGCAGGAAGCCCGCGCACTGCTCGAAGGTGCGCGCGCCGAGCCGTGGCACGTTCAACAGTTCCTTGCGGCTCGCAAACGGGCCGGTCGCATCGCGATGAGCGACGATCGCCTCGGCGGAGGATTTACCGAGGCCTGAAACGCGCGCAAGCAGCGGCGCAGAAGCCGTGTTGACATCGACACCGACGGCATTCACCGCGTCTTCCACCACCGCATCCAGCGAGCGGCTGAGCTTCGACTGGTCGACATCGTGCTGGTACTGGCCGACGCCGATCGACTTCGGCTCGATCTTCACGAGTTCGGCCAGCGGATCCTGCAGCCGGCGGGCGATCGACACCGCACCGCGCAGCGAAACGTCGAGGCCCGGGAATTCAAGGGCGGCGGTTTCGGACGCCGAGTAAACCGAGGCGCCGGCTTCGGACACGATAACCTTGGTCGGCTTCGGCGCCGGAAGCTGCGAGAGCATGTCGGCCACGAGCTTTTCGGTTTCGCGGCTGCCGGTGCCGTTGCCGATGGCGATCAGCTCCACCTTGTGCTTGCGAACAAGCGAGGCGAGCTCCGCCTGGGTGCCACGGACGTCGTTCTTCGGCGGGAACGGGTAGACGGTCGTGGTCTCGAGCAACTTGCCGGTGCCATCGACGATGGCGACCTTGACGCCGGTACGGATGCCCGGATCGAGCCCCATCGTCGCCCGCGATCCCGCAGGTGCAGCCAGCAGCAGATCCTTGAGGTTGCGGGCAAAGACGTGGATCGCTTCTTCTTCGGCGCGCTCACGCAGTTCGCGCATGAGATCGAGCGACAGCGACATCGAGAGCTTCACGCGCCAGGTCCAGCCGATCATCTCGGCAAGCCACTTGTCGCCCGACAGGTGGCCGCCGACATTGTAGGCGGCGGCGATCATGCGCTCGACCGGCTTGACCGGCGAAGTATCGTCCTGGTCAACGACGATGTCGACGGAGAGCACCTCTTCGTTCCAGCCGCGCAGCATGGCCAGCGCCCGGTGGCCCGGCGTCGTCGCCCAGCGCTCGGAATGATCGAAGTAGTCGGAGAACTTGGCACCCGCCTCCTGCTTGCCGTCGACGACCTTGGCGCGCAGGAAGGCGGCCCCCTTCATGTGGGTGCGCAGGCGGCCGAGCAGATCGGCATTCTCCGTCATGCCTTCGGCGATGATATCGCGCGCGCCGTCGAGCGCCGTCTTCACATCGGCCACCTCTGCAGTCAGGAAGGCCGCGGCGCGATCGGCAGGTGCTATGGAGCGATCAGCAAGGATCGCTTCTGCCAGAGGTCCGAGGCCGCGCTCGCGGGCGATCTCCGCCTTGGTACGGCGCTTCGGCTTATAGGGCAGATAGATGTCTTCGAGTTCGGCCTTGGTTTCGACGGCGGCGATCTTGGCTTCGAGTTCAGCGGTCAGCTTGTCCTGGCCGCGGATCGATTCGAGGATCGATGCCCGGCGCGCCTCGAGTTCGCGCAGATAGGTCAGCCGTTCCGAAAGCATACGCAGCTGCGTATCGTCGAGCCCGCCCGTCACTTCCTTGCGGTAACGCGCGATGAACGGCACCGTGGCGCCCTCGTCAAGCAGCTCGACCGCCGCGACGACCTGCGAAGGTGTCGCTTTGATTTCGCTGGCGATGATGGCGGCGATGGGTTTTGCAGGGCTGGCCATATGGGAATTCCGTCTTTGCTGTTTGGTCGGCGACCATAAAGGCGCAGACCTTGAAGGCCAAGTGAAGGCCTTCAGCGGAAAACCGGAACTCCACAGAAGATGGATCGGCCGCCCCCGCTTTCAGACGAGACGGCCGATCGTTCAGCACGCCATGGCGGCAGGCTCGACATGCTCCTGCTCGGGCACGACGTCCCAGGTGTTGACGGGCTCGAGCGGTGGGCGGCGCTTTTCGAACTCGATCAATTGCCGCTCCCTCTCCTCGATATAGCCGCGTGAGGCCGGAACGGCACCGAGAGACGGCGAGATCTGCAGCTGGAAGATGAAGTGCTTGTCATAGAGGAAGGCCGTCTCCGACGCCGCCAGATAGAACTCCCACATGCGGAAGAACCGCTCGTCGTAGAGCTTGATCGCCTCTTCGCGCCGGGCGACGAAGCGTTCGCGCCAGGCTTTCAACGTCCAGGCATAGTGCATCGGCAGGATCTCGACATCCTTCACCAGCAGCCGCGTGCGCTCGACGGAAGGCAGGACCTCCGAAATCGCCGGGATATAGCCGCCGGGGAAGATGTACTTCTCGATCCACGGGTTGGTGGCCCAAGGCTTGTAGATCTGGCCGATCGAATGCAGCAGCATGACGCCGTCGGGCTTCAACAGCGCGTTCATCCTGTCAAAAAAGTTGCCGTAGTTGCCGATGCCGACATGCTCGAACATGCCGACCGAGACGATGCGGTCGAACTGTCGGCCTTGCAGGGTGCGGTAGTCCTGCAGTTCGAAGCGAACCCGATCGGAGAGCCCACGCCTGGCGGCACGATCACGCGAAACCTTCAGCTGCTCTTCGCTGAGCGTGATGCCGGTGACCTCAACGCCTGAGGATTCGGCCAGATACATCGCCATGCCGCCCCAGCCGGAGCCGACCTCCAGCACCTTCTGGCCCGGCTCCAGCAGGAGCTTTGCCGCGATGTGCCGTTTTTTGGCGAGCTGCGCGGCATCGAGCGATATGCCCTGCGGCTGAAAATAGGCGCAGGAATATTGCCAGTCCTCGTCGAGGAACAGGTCGAAAAGCTTGCGATCAAGGTCGTAGTGATGGGCGACGTTGTGCCGGTTACGATTGACCGGGATTCGGCTCAGCAATTGCTGACGCAACACATGCCACAGTCCGGTCATCGTGTTGGTGGCATTCGCCGCGTTCTCGATGCCGTTTTCCTTGACGATCGAGAGCACATCAAAGATGTCGCCCTTCTCGATGACGACACGCCCGTCCATATACATTTCACCGAAGCGAAGACCGGGATCTCGAACGATCGCCGCCTCCGCCTCCGCATCGATGATGCGGATTGATGCCGGCTTTCCGCTGCCGTCACCCAGGATCACTTCTTCACCGGAAGAAAATACAACCGTCAGGTTACCGTTGCGCACCAGACGGCGAAGCAATGTCAACAATGCTGCATTCATATCCCACCCCTACCAGAGCTACCGAACGTGTCCTGGTGCATGAGAGATGCGAACGGTCGGCTCTTTCGGGGCTTCAGAAGTGGTTGGGCGGGGCGCATCGGGAACAGGCGCCAGCGCGTCCGGAAGCGGCGAGAACCGGCACGGGCATAGCCTCACGGGTATCCGGCGGGCACATCTGGCTCCTCGTGGGTGCGTCGCCGCGAATTCGTCAGGCAGCCGCCATCGGGCTCCTATCCATCAGAACTCAAATTAAGGTAGGAAGCTTCGATCGATTGACAATGGGTTCTTTATGGCCCCTCATAAATTTGTTTCCTTAGCAAATGCTGAGATACAAACCTAGATCTCAGCGACGCCTAGACCGGGCAGACGCGCACGGTCATGGGGTCGGTCGAAATCGAGCAGCGGGCCTGCCGGGACGATGCGCGTCGGGTTGATGTGGGCGATGCCATAGTAGCCGCGCTTGATATGGTCGATGCGCACGCTCTCGCGGATGCCTGGCCACTGGTAGATCTCGCGGAGGTAATTCGACAGCGCTGGATAATCCTCGATCCGGCGGATGTTGCATTTGAACGCCCCGTGATAGGCCGCGTCGAAGCGAACGAGGGTGACGAAGAGGCGGATGTCGGCCTCGGTCAGGTGCTCGCCGGCGAGGTAACGATTGTCCGCAAGGTGGGCCTCCAGTTCGTCGAGCATGCCAAAGAGGCTTGCCACCGCCTCGTCATAGGCGCCCTGGGTCTTGGCGAAGCCGGAGCGATAGACGCCGTTGTTGACACGCTCGTAAATCGGGCCGTTCCAGCGGTCGATCTCGGCACGCAGCGCCTCGGGATAGAAATCCAGCCGGTTGCCGGTGAGCCCATCGAAGGCCGAGTTCAAGATGCGGATGATATCGGCGGACTCGTTGTTGACGATCCGCCCTTCGCGCATGTCCCAGAGCACGGGAACAGAGACCTTACCGGTGTAGCTCAGGTCGCTCGCCACATAGAGCTCGTGATGGAAGCGGATCTTGCCGACGCGCGCACCGGCATCGACAGGCTCGTCATAGACCCAGCCATCTTCGCCCAATTCCGGATTGGAAACGGTCAAGCCGACAATGTCCTGCAAGCCCTTAAGATTGCGGAAGGCGATCGTACGCGAGGCCCAGGGGCAGAGATAGGAAACGAACAGGCGGAAGCGCCCGGCCTCGGCTGGCAAGGCCTCCTGCCCTTCCGGGCCCGGCCTGCCATCGGGCGTGATCCAGCGGTGAAACCGCGTCGGCTCGCGATGGAACGCGCCGCCCTTCATCTCGCTCGCCGCAACGTCACCCTTGACCCATTTTCCCTCGACGAGCTGCGGCATCTCTTTCTCCTGGATCTCAAGTCTGTGACGGCTACCTCTCACGGGGCCCCGCCCACGGTCAATCGCGCGCGCGGGTGACACATTGTTCGCAATCCGCGACACGCACGCGATACGTGCAAAATATCATCGTCGCGCCACAATGTCGGGCAATCCCGATTCCCAGAGGAGAATCAGGATGAAGAAAGCGCTTGCCATTTTCGTACTGTTTGTCGCGGTCGTGTGGCTGATGAACACATCGTTGTTTGTCGCGCCGCCGGCGGGCACCGCAAAACTGCTTGCCCACCGGGGCATGCATCAAACCTATCCGAAGGACAACGTCGGCAGAGACACGTGTACGGCGACGATCATCAGGACGCCCGAGCATCCCTATCTCGAAAACACGATCGCTTCGATGCAAGCGGCCTTCGACGCCGGCGCCGATGTCGTCGAACTCGACGTGCATCTCACTCCCGACCGACAGTTTGCCGTCTTCCACGACTGGACGCTCGAATGCCGGACCGAGGCCAAGGGCGTGACCGAGGAAACGCCGATGACGGTGCTGAAGTCTCTCGACATCGGCTATGGCTACACGGCCGACGGCGGCAAGACCTACCCGTTCCGCGGCAAGGGCGTCGGCCAGATGCCGACGCTCGAGGAGGTGTTGACAGCCCTGCCCGACCGCAAGTTCCTGATCAACTTCAAGAGCCGGCGCGCCGAGGAAGGCGCTGAACTCGCAACGCGTGTCGAAGCGCAACCGCAATGGCGGGACGCGGTGTTCGGCGTCTATGGCGGCGAGGAGCCGACCCGCGAGACGCTGAAACGCCTGGAGGGCATGCGCGGTTACGACCGGACGTCGGCGAAGGCATGCCTGACCCGTTATCTCGGCTACGGCTGGACCGGCCTGATGCCGGACGCGTGCAAAAACACGTTTGTGATCGTGCCCGGCAATTATGCGCCGTTTCTCTGGGGCTGGCCCGACCGTTTCGCTGCGCGCATAAAAGCGGCCGGGAGCGAGATCATCCTGCTCGGTCCCTATGGCGGCGGCGATTTCACCACCGGCATCGACACGATGCAGGATCTGGAAATGGTCCCGCCGGGGTTCTCCGGCTACATCTGGACCAACCGGATCGAGATGATCGGCCCGGCGCTCGCAAAGCGGCAGGTCGCTGACGCCGGTACGAACTGACACGGGCGGCCGACTTGCCTGCGGCAAGCTTCGACCCTATGGCTTTGAGAAACCGTCGAAGCTGGCCGCAACGGCGGCCTAACCCCCGCGGAAGGCAAGCGCATGAACGTCACGATCTACCACAACCCCGCCTGCGGCACCTCGCGCAACACGCTGGCGATGATCCGCAACGCCGGTATCGAGCCGACGGTGATCGAATATCTGCAGGCGCCGCCGTCGCGGCAGGCGCTGGCAAAGATGATTGCCGATGCCGGCGTCACGTTGCGTGACGCACTCCGCGAGAAAGGCACGCCCTATGCGGAGCTCGGGCTTGGCGATCCCACGGTCAGCGACGAACGGCTGATCGACGCAATGATGGCCCACCCGATCCTCATCAACCGCCCCTTCGTTGTGACGCCGATCGGAACCCGGCTCTGCCGCCCGTCCGAACGGGTGCTCGACATCCTGCCCGATACGCACAGGGGCCCGTTCTCGAAGGAAGACGGCGAACCGGTTCTCGATGCAAAAGGAAAGCGCATAGCGGGCGCTTGAGACCGCCTGCGGCGGAGAGTGTCATGGCGCCCGTTGTCAAACGGGTGCCCAGACATCACACCAAACGGTGTGCGTGCGGCCTTATCGCGGAAATTCCAGGCCCATTTCGCGGAAGCGCTCCGGATCGTCGCCCCAGTTTTCGCGCACCTTGACGAACAGGAACAGGTGCACCGGCTGCTCGAGGATCTCGGAGATTTCCTTGCGCGATGCGGTCGAGATCGCCTTGATCGCATCGCCGTTCTTGCCGAGCGCGATTTTCTTCTGGCTCTCGCGCTCGACATAGATCACCTGCTCGATGCGCACCGAGCCGTCCTTACGCTCTTCCCACTTCTCGGTTTCGACATGCGAGGCATAGGGAAGTTCCTGGTGCAGCCGCAGGAAGAGCTTTTCGCGGGTGATTTCCGCGGCAAGCTGGCGCATCGGCAGATCGGAGATCTGGTCTTCCGGATAATACCAGGGGCCTTCCGGCAGCGTCTCGGCCAGGTAATCCATCAGATCCGTGCAGCCCGAGCCGTTCAGCGCCGAGATCATGAAGGTGCGCTCGAACTTGATCGTCTCGTTGGCGGCGGCCGCCAGCTTCAAGAGGTCTTCGGGACGCACCTGGTCGATCTTGTTCAGCACCAGGATCTTCGGCTGGTGCACTTCCTTCAGCCCCTCAAGGATCGCTTCCGCATCACCCTTCAGGCCGCGTTCGCTGTCGATCAGGAACATGATCACATCCGCATCCTTGGCGCCGCCCCAGGCGGTCGTGACCATGGCGCGATCGAGCCGGCGTCGCGGCTTGAAGATGCCAGGCGTGTCCATGAAAACGATCTGGGCGTTGTCATGAATGGCAATGCCACGCACGATCGCGCGCGTCGTCTGCACCTTGTGGCTGACGATCGAAACCTTGGCGCCGACGAGGCGGTTGACCAGGGTCGACTTGCCTGCGTTGGTCGCGCCGATCATCGCCACGAAGCCCGAGTGGGTCGGCGCGCCTTCGGCGGCCGTATCTTTTTCCATGTCCGTCATGTTTTCCGTCAATTTCCGGCGGAACTCTTCCGCCACACGCCTTCGCGTTCCAACAATTTCGTCGCGGCCACCTGCTCGGCTCCGCGCTTGGATCTGTCCGTTCCGGTCTCCGGCGCGACACCCGTGACTTCGACGGTTACCGTGAAGCGGGGGTCGTGGTCGGGGCCGGAGCGCTCATCCGTCCGGTAGGCCGGCGCGATGCCGAACTTGGCATGCGCCCATTCCTGCAATTCGGTCTTTGCATCGCGGCGAGCTCCATCGGCGCGCACCGCGCGATCTTTCCAATGGCGCAGCACGAAGCCGCGGGCAGCTTCGAGACCGCCATCGAGATAGATGGCGGCGATCAGCGACTCTACCACATCCGCCCGCACATTCATCATCGCCTTGCCGGTTATCTTCTTGACGTCCGAACCTGTGCGGATGAATTGGTGCAGCTCCAGGTCGTCGGCGACCTTGGCGCAGCTTTCGGCGCTGACGAGTTGGTTCAGCCGGACCGAAAGCTCGCCCTCATTGGCATCGCGAAAGGTCTGAAACAGAAGTTCCGCCACGCAAAGCCCGAGCACGCGGTCGCCCAGGAATTCGAGGCGCTGATAGTTGGAACCCTTGGCGCTTCGCGCGCTGGAATGGGTGAGCGCCCGATCAAGGCGCTCCTTCTCCGTGAACTGATAACCGATCACGGCTTCAAGCTTTACCCGATCCTCCGCGCCCAGCGTCCGCGACTTCATCATTCGACCGCCTTGAACAGACGGTCGTAGCGCAGGTTCGTCGGCCACTTCCACACTTCGCGGAACGACGTGTCGTGACCGAGCGAGAAGAAGATCATGCTGGCGCGGCCGACGAGGTTTTCGGCAGGCACGAAGCCGACGTCGAAGCGGCTGTCGGCCGAGTTGTCGCGGTTGTCGCCCATCATGAAGTAATGGCCGGCGGGCACGATGAACTCGCGGGTATTGTCGCCGCGCGCATCCGGGAACTGGTCAAGCGTGTCATAGGAGACGCCGTTGTCCATCGTTTCGCGGAAAACCGGAACGTCGCCGCCGGTGTCGTACTGGTCGTCGGCGCGGAAGCCGCCATCCGGCGTCCGCTCGACCGGCTTGTCGTTGATGTAGAGGATGCTGTTGCGCACCTGGATGCGGTCGCCCGGCAGGCCGACGAGGCGCTTGATGTAGTCGATATCCGGGTTCGGCGGGAAGCGGAAGACGACGATATCGCCGCGCTTCGGCTCACTTGCGAAGATGCGGCCGGAGAACAGATCGGGCGAAAGCGGCAGCGAGTACTTGGAGAAGCCGTAGGCGAACTTGTTGACGAAGATGTAGTCGCCAACCAGCAGCGTCGGCATCATCGAGCCGGACGGAATGGTGAAGGGCTGAAAGAGAACCGTACGGATGACCAAGGCCAGGAGCAATGCCTGGATGACGACCTTCACGTTCTCCCAGAGGCCGCTCTGCTTCGCTTCTGTCTTTTCTGCCACGCTACTGTGTTCCTTTATTATCGCAACGCCCGCGCGGGGCCTGCTCTCAACTTTTGTCCGGACTGCGCGCATCCCGGTCTCATATGCTGCAAACCGCCGCCCCTTCAATCGGTCAGGGCCGGTTTTTCCAGCGGAATGCTCTAAACCGTTCCCTCAATCGGGGCAACGGGCAGCGCCTCGATAATCACGAAGGCCTGGGCCAGGGGGAAATCATCGGTAATCGTCAGATGAATGGCGGCGCGATGATGCGGCGGCAGCATCTGCTCCAGACGCGCGGCGGCACCGCCGGTCAGGTTCATCGTCGGCTTGCCGCCCGGCAAATTGATGACGCCCATGTCCTTCCAGAAGACGCCCTGCGCGAGGCCTGTGCCGAGCGCCTTGGAACAGGCTTCCTTGGCGGCGAAGCGCTTGGCGTAGGATGCCGCGCGGTTCTTCCGTCCTTCGGACTTGGTGATCTCGATTTCGGTGAAACAGCGCTGAACGAAGCGCTCGCCGAAGCGGGAAAGCGAGTTTTCGATCCGCCTGATATCGATCAGATCGCTGCCTATGCCTATGATCATGAAGAGGACCCGAGCTCTTTGGTGCGTGCCCGGCGGCGCTTTTGGAAGAGCCGGGCCGCCTGGTAGGCCGCAATGTAGGAAAGGACGGCGCCGCCTGCCGCGAGCGGCAATGAGCCAACCAGCATCGGCTTGAACACCGGACCCCAAAGTGCCGGAAGATCGAGGTGCTCGACCATGCGCATGACGTCGGCCGAGCTAGCAGCGTGTGCGCTCTCGACGCCGAGGATTGCCGTCCCGAGTTCGTAGGACGCCGTCAGGATCATCGGGATCGTGACGGGGTTGGCGAGCGCGGTCGTGATCGCCGCCGCGACGAGATTGCCCGAGAACAGGAAAGCGAGCGCAACCGCAATAAGGATGTGCAGACCGAAAAATGGCGTGAAGGACGAAGCGGCACCCGCCGCCACGCCGACGGCAATCGAATGCGGCGTCGACGAAAGGCGCAACACGCGCAGCGTCACATAACGCAGGCCGCGCGCAAAACCCTTGCGCGGCCAAACGATGGACCGCAGCCTTTCGGAAATCGTAACCGGTTTTCTGCGCCTGAATAACATTATGCCGTCATGACCGCGTCTTGGAGCCGTCAGCCGGCACAAGACCGCGCGTCCGCCTGTTTTCTGGCCGCAAGATAGGCGTCCTGCCTGTCGCTTGCAACCCGCACAGGCGCCGCGCGCATGTCGCAGGCGAGCCATCCACCGAACGCATGGCTCAACATCCCGCCAGAAGACGGGACGCAGCGGGCTTAGTAGTTACGGAACAGGCCGCGATCGATCTGGCGCTGGCGGTACTCGAGGTCGATACGGTCGACCGAGCTATTGAGATAGGCGAGCTCGCGCTCTTCCTGAGTGGGAACGCGCAGAGCGCGGGTGATCTTCTTCAACTGATTAAACATGGCAAACCTCTTTGTTTACCTCCCGACCGAGAAGATAGTTTAGAGGTCCCTGTTCCACCAGATACAGGAAATGGCGGCAGCCATGCGCTGATGGCATGGCTTGCCGTTTCGCCATGCGCAGCCTGCCTGTTTTGCAGGCATTTGCGCAAAGCGCGGCCAGTCGCCTTATTCGAACAGGCGCTTCACCATGGACACGCTCGGCAATTCCTTGAGCTGCGTGATCAGGTGGTTGAGCTGGCGCAGGTCCCAGACTTCGAGGTCGAACTGCAGTTCGCTGAAGTCAGCAGCCACTCGCCCCATCGACAAAGTCCGGATGTTGACGTCGCTGGTGGCGATCGCCTGGGCCACCTCCGCCAGTGTCCCCGGCTCGTTCAGGGCGCTGATCGCAATGCGGGCGATGAAGCGGCTGCTGTTGGCCTCGTCCAGATCCCAGCGCACGTCGATCCAGCGCTCCGGCTCGTCATCGAACTTCTGCAGGATCGGCGACTGGATCGGGTAGATAGTGATCCCCTTGTCTTTCTCCATGATGCCGACGATGCGGTCTCCCGGGATGGCCCCGGCCGGGCTGAAATGCACTTCGGCATTGCCCGAGAGACCGCGGATCGGCAGGGCCTCCGGCCCCTCGACCTGGGCGACGCCGTTGGCATCCTTGCCGCGCCCCGGCAACTTGAACACCATGCCGGCGGCACTGCGCATGTTGAACCAGCCGTCGTCGGCGCTGGGCTTCACCGTCACCCGCTCGTCCTGATGATCCGGGAACACAGCACGTAGCACGTCGAGCGAGGAAAGCTCACCGCGGCCGACGGAGGCGATGGCGTCCTCGACTTCCTTCTGACCGAGCCGATGCAGCGCCGGCTTCAGCGCCTCGCGCGAAAAGCTCTTGCCGGCGCGCTCGAAGGTGCGCTCCAGAATGCGGTAGCCGAGGCCGGCATATTGCTTGCGGATGGCCGCACGCGTCGCGCGGCGGATCGCAGACCGCGCCTTACCGGTAACGACGATTTCTTCCCAGGCCGGCGGCGGCACCTGGATGCCCGAGCGGATGATCTCCACTTCGTCACCATTGTTGAGGCGGGTGACCAGCGGCATGATACGGCCGTTGATCTTCGCGCCGACGCAGGTGTCGCCGATATTTGTGTGAACGGCATAGGCAAAGTCGATCGGCGTCGCGCCGCGCGGCAGTGCGATCAACTGGCCTTTGGGCGTGAAGCAGAACACCTGATCCTGGAAGAGTTCGAGCTTGGTGTGCTCCAGGAACTCTTCCGGGTTGTCGCCTTCCGCGAGCGATTCGATCGTGCGCCGAAGCCAGGAATAGGCGTTCGACGTCGGCGACAGGGCCGCATCTGCCGACGCACCCTCCTTGCCCTCCCTGTCCTTGTACAGCGAGTGCGCCGCGATACCGTATTCGGCGATGTCGTTCATGCGTCGGGTGCGGATCTGTAGCTCGATGCGCTGGCGGGATGGGCCGACGATGGTGGTGTGGATCGACTGGTAGTCGTTCTGCTTCGGGGTCGAGATGTAATCCTTGAAGCGGCCCGGGACGACGCGCCAGCGCGTATGAACGATGCCGAGCGCCCGGTAGCAGGACGGGATGTCGTCGACGATGATGCGGAAACCCCAGACGTCGGACAGTTGCTCGAAGGACAGCGACTTCGACTGCATCTTGCGGAAGACCGAATAGGGCTTCTTCTGCCGGCCCTTCACCTGTGCCGCCTTCAGGCCCTCGGCCTGAAGCAGTTCGCGAAGCTCGTCCTCGATCTTCTTGATCAGGCCCTCGTTGCGCTCGGACAATTCCTCCAGCCGCCGGGTGACCGTTTCGAAGGCCTCGGGATTGATATGGCGGAACGAGAGGTTTTCGAGCTCCTCGCGCATGTCCTGCATACCCATGCGACCGGCGAGCGGCGCGTAGATATCCATGGTCTCTTCGGAGATGCGGGCCCGCTTTTCCGCCGACATGTGGTCGAGCGTGCGCATGTTGTGCAGCCGGTCGGCGAGCTTGACGAGCAAAACCCGCACATCGTCCGAAATGGCGAGCAGCAGCTTGCGCAGGTTCTCCGCCTGCTTGGCCTTCTTGGTGACGAGATCGAGCTTCTTGATCTTCGTCAATCCTTCGACGAGCGCGCCGATATCCTCGCCGAAGAGATCGTCGATTTCCTGCCGCGTAGCCGTCGTGTCTTCGATCGTGTCGTGCAGAAGAGCAACGGCGATGGTCGACTCGTCGAGACGCATCTCGGTCAGGATCGCCGCCACCTCCAGCGGATGGGATATGTAGGGATCGCCGCTTGCCCGCTTCTGCTGGCCATGCTTCTGCATCGCATAGACGTAAGCCTTGTTGAGCAAGGCTTCATTGACGTCGGGCTTGTACTTCTGCACGCGCTCAACGAGCTCGTATTGGCGCATCATTCGCTGGCGATCCTCTAGATCATGATGATTTCAGGTCCCATCGACCTAAAATCATAAACGTGATCGTTCTCCTAATTTAGAGCGGGATGCGGGCAGAAAACCGCAAACGCTTTCCTTGTCCCGCTCTAGAAGAAATCAATAAAAAAGTGCGCCAATCATACGAGTGGCGCACTGCTTTGAAAACACGTGGGAACGGGCGTTCCGCGACGGATCTCAGTAGTCGTCGCTCTTTTCCGGCGGCACCAGACCTTCGATGCCGGCAAGCAGTTCTTCTTCCGACATGCGGTCGAAGGTGATGGCTTCCGGCTGGTCTTCGTCTTCGGCGACTTCGGTAAACGTCGTCTCCGCATCGGTCTGGAGTAGCGAAGCCGGGTCGGGCTCGGGCTCGTCCACTTCGACATGCTTCTGCAGCGAGTGGATCAGGTCTTCCTTGAGGTCGCCGGGAGACAGGGTCTCGTCTGCAATCTCGCGGAGCGCGACGACGGGATTCTTGTCGTTGTCGCGGTCGATGGTGATGGCGGCGCCCTGAGAAATCAGGCGCGCGCGGTGGCTGGCAAGCAGAACGAGTTCGAAACGGTTATCGACCTTGTCGATGCAATCTTCGACGGTGACGCGGGCCATTGCCTGTCCTTTTGGGCTCGAAGCGCGGCGGCAATCGCCGCTGCACGGATTGACAACACGAAACCGGAGCAGTCGCCTGACGGCGCCTCATCGGGTCCGATTTCTGGAATTAAGCGCCCGGATACAATCAAAACAAGGCAAGTTCAAGTTTTTCCTTCAAGGGACGCTCACGTAACGTCACACTTCGTGATAAAATGCGATGCGAATGGGCTGGAGACGTCGCTCACACATTAAGGTTGCATTTTTGGGCAAAAAATAAAGCCCCTGATGGAAAAGGCGACCCAGAGATGTGGACGATCTATAGCAACTGCTAAAACTAGCTATATTCGCGAGGGCGCGGCTGGAATAATGCAATACATAAGCTACATTATTTGCCATATCAGCAATTATTAATGTAATCGACTTACTTTTGCGCACCCGCCGACAGGCGGCCTTTGATGCGCCGCGATTGAAAAAGGAAAGACGATGTTCGACCCCCGCGAAAAAATCGCACTCTTTATCGACGGCGCGAATCTTTATGCGGCATCGAAAAGTCTCGGCTTCGACATCGACTATCGTAAGCTCCTGAAAGCTTTCCAGAAGCGCGGCTATCTACTGCGCGCCTACTACTACACGGCCCTCATCGAGGATCAGGAATACTCTTCAATCCGCCCGCTCATCGATTGGCTAGACTATAACGGTTACAAGGTCGTGACGAAGCCGGCCAAGGAGTTCACCGACTCGCTCGGCCGCCGCAAGATCAAGGGCAACATGGATATCGAACTGGCGATCGATGCCATGGAACAGTCCGAAACCGTCGATCACCTCGTGATCTTCTCCGGCGACGGCGATTTCACCACGCTTGTGGAAGCGCTGCAGCGCAGGGGGCGCAAGGTTTCTGTCGTTTCAACCATGTCGACGCAGCCGCCGATGATTGCCGACGACCTGCGCCGCCAGGCCGACCACTTTATCGATCTTGCGACGCTGCGTGCCGAAATCGGCCGCGAACCGTCCGAACGCACCCCGCGACACAACACTGAGCCGGTGGCCGATCCGGTCGAGATCTGAGGCGTTCATTTGAACGCAATGCGCGTGATCGCGATTGCGCGAGCGCCGCTTGAACCGCTCCGCGTCAACGACGTCGATCGTTGAGTTTTCTCAATAGATATCAAAATTGCAGGCAGGGTTATCAGCGCGCCGTGGCTGACGGCCGCGTTGCATCGGCCGTCTTTGGCGGATGCAACGCCAAGCGACTTCTCTTAGCCGCGATCCTTCAGCAGGCGGCTTTTCTGCCGGTTCCAATCCCGCTCTTTCGAACTCTCCCGCTTGTCGTGCAGCTTCTTGCCCTTGCCGAGAGCCAGCTCCAACTTGGCGCGGCCGCGATCGTTGAAATAGATCTTCAGCGGGATCAAGGACATGCCTTCGCGGTTGACGGCGCCCTGCAACCGATTGACCTCGCGCTTCGACAGGAGCAGTTTCCGCCGCCGCCGCGTTTCATGATTGAAACGGTTCGCCTGCAGATACTCCGGCAGATAGGAGTTGATCAGCCAGATCTCGCCGCCCTCGTCCGTCGCATAGGATTCGGCAATGTTGGCCTTGCCTTCGCGCAACGACTTGACCTCGGTGCCGGTCAAAACCAGACCGGCCTCGTAGGTGTCGACGATCTCGTAGTTGAAGCGGGCCTTGCGGTTTTCCGCCACAACCTTGTTGATCGTGCGCTGGCTTCCTTTGGGTGCCATCAGTTCATCAATCCTGCATGTCTGAGCGCTGCATCGATCGCCGCCTCGGTTACCGGCTCGAGCGTCGGCAACAGCGGCGAGCGCACGGTGCGGCTCATACGGCCGAGGCGGTTCAGCGCATACTTGGCGCCGCAGAGGCCTGGCTCCATGAAGATGGCCTTGTGCAGCGGCATCAGCGTGTCCTGATAGTCAAGCGCCTTGGCATAATCACCGTCAAGCGTCGCTTGCTGGAACTCGGCGCAAAGGCGCGGCGCAACGTTTGCCGTGACCGAAATGCAGCCAACGCCGCCATGGGCGTTGAAGCCGAGCGCGGTTGCGTCTTCGCCCGAAAGCTGAACAAACTCCGGACCGCAGGCCATCCGCTGTTCGGAGACGCGCTCGATCTTGCCGGTGGCATCCTTGACCCCAATGATGTTGGCGTAGGCCTTGCTGAGCGCCGCCATGGTCTCGACACTCATATCCACGACCGAGCGGCCGGGAATGTTGTAGATGACGATCGGCAGCTTCACGCTCTCGGCGATCGCGGCATAGTGCGAGAAGAGGCCCTTCTGCGTCGGCTTGTTGTAGTAGGGCGTGACAACGAGGATCGCATCGGCACCCGCCTTTTCAGCGTGCTGCGCAAGCTCGATCGCTTCCGTCGTGTTGTTGGAGCCGGCCCCGGCAATAACAGGCACGCGCTTGGCAGCAGCCTCAATGCAGAGCTCGACCACCTTCTTGTGCTCTTCGTGCGAAAGGGTCGGAGACTCGCCGGTGGTGCCGACGGGCACCAGGCCATGGCTGCCTTCTTTTATCTGCCATTCCACATGCGCGACGAAACCATCCGCATCCACCGCGCCGGTGGCGGTGAACGGTGTTACGAGAGCGGGAATGGAACCCTTGAACATGCACAACTCCTGACGGCGTAAAAGCGAAGTCTGCACTCATGCTTTGGCCGTAATCGACGGTTAAAAAACTGCCGCACCATAATCATGTGAGGTGGCTGCGGCAAGCGTTGTAACACGGCATTTCACGCCGGTTTTCATGCAAAAGCTCGATGTTTGGCCTGCACAATCACGACCGCCCAACCAGGGCGAGAGCGGGTTTGGCGCAATTGTTACGATCGATACTGGCCGCCCGTCTTGTCATCGGGCAATCTGGCGGCGGATGAATGTTGGACACGGGGAACACGGGGTTCTTGATGCGCGGGTCAATATATCTGCCTGTCGCCGCCATCATCGGCGCGGCGCTTCTGGCAGCGCCGGCGGGCAGCGCAGAAACACTCGACCGCGTACCGGTTCCGACACGCAAGCCCGCGCTCCTGGACAAGGCGGGCCCCATTGCCGCGAACGAAACCACGAATGCCATAGCGACGGCTGCCGGACCTGTCAGTAGCGATCTCAAGGCGGGGCTCGATGCTCTCTCCAACAAACAACCTGCCGTAGCGATTGCCATACGCGACGCGATGCGCGACGGCACGCTCGACCGTCATATACTGACCTGGGCGATCGCCGTTTCCGGCCAGCGGGGCGTACCTTCCTTTGAAATTGCTGACGCCCAACGAGAATTGCAGGGATGGCCAGGGCTGAAATCCCTGCGCGCCAACTCCGAGCGAGCGCTCTATCGAGAGAACCCGCCGGCGGCCGATGTGCTCGCTGCCTTCGGCAACACGCAGCCGGAAACGACCGAAGGCTCCCTCATTCTTGCCCGCGCTCTCGTCGCCACCGGAAAAGCCGACACGGCCGCCAAAAACCTGCGTGCGATCTGGCAACGCGACACGCTCGACAAGGACATCGAGACCAAGATCCTCGATGAGTTTTCGGGCCTCCTGACCACGGACAATCACCAGCGCCGCATGATGCTGCTTCTCTATCGCAACCGCGTCGAGCAGGCCGAACGGTTCGGAGACCTTGGAAAGGCTCAATCGCTTTATCGCGCCTGGGCGGCGGTCAGCCGCGGCAGCGACAAGGCGCCGGCCCTCATCGCAGCGGTCGATCCCGCCTGGCGCAAGGACCCAGCCTATCTCTTCATTCAGATCGAGCACCTGCGCAAACAGAAGAAATACGAGGAAGCGGCGAAGCTCCTTGCCCGCATGCCCAAGGACAAGGGCGCTCTGGTCAACCCTGGCGAATGGTGGGTCGAGCAACGCGTCGTCAGCCGTGGGCTGCTCGACAGCGGCGATTTTCGAGGCGCCTATCGGATCGCCGCCGGTCATCTCGCGACCGACGCGACCGATATTATCGACGCCGAGTTTCATGCCGGGTGGTATGCCCTGCGCGGCATGGAGGACCCGGCGACCGCAGCGCGTCACTTCCGCCGCATTCTGGACGTGTCGAGCCGTCCCCTCTCCGCTTCGCGCGCTTGGTACTGGCTCGGGCGCTCGGCCGAAGCGGGCGGACCGGGTGACGCCAACGAGTATTTTGCAAACGCAGCCCGCTACCCCGGAACGTTCTACGGGCAACTCGCAGCCGCCCGGCTGGGTCGCAAGACGTTGAATGTCGCCTATCCGGCCCCGACGGCAGAGGACCGATCACGGTTCGAAAACCGCGAGGCAGTGCGCGCCATCACGCGGCTCGAAGGCACTGGCCACACCTGGCGCGCCGACAGCATCTACCGGGCGCTTGCCGACGAACTGACGAGCCCCGGCGAGCTGGCACTGCTATCAGCCCGAGCGGAAAAAACCGGCAATCACCAGCTTTCGCTTCAAGTCGGCAAGATTGCCTTTGGGCGCGGAATCGATGTTGCAGCGCTCGCCTTTCCCGTTGGCGTGATCCCGTCGAGCGCCAATATCGACGGTTCCGGCAAGGCACTCGCCTATGCTATCGCGCGTCAGGAAAGCGCCTTCAATCCAGGCGCCATCTCCACCGCCAACGCACGCGGCCTGTTGCAACTGATGCCGGGAACGGCCAAGGGCGTTGCTAGCCGCTATGGCCTGGCCTATTCGCAGGACCGGCTGACGAGCGATGCCGGCTACAACGCCACGCTCGGCGCGCATTATCTCGGCGAGCAGATCAGCAGTTTCGGCGGCTCCTATATCCTCACCTTCATCGCCTACAATGCCGGCCCCCGCCGCGTTCCGGAATGGCTCGACCGCTACGGCGACCCGCGCGGCAAACCGATCGACGAGGTTGTCGACTGGATCGAGCGCATTCCGTTTCAGGAAACGCGCAACTATGTCCAACGGGTAATGGAGAACTATCAGGTCTACAAATCGAGGCTTGGGCAAAAAGCCGATATCGTCGAAGACCTGAGAATGGGACGGCAGTAGTCGGCCCCAGCGGCTATCAAATAATTGTGATCAGCGCCGACGGCACAAACCGTGGCCTCAATCATTTCCTCTGCAAAAGCCAAGACTTTTCCGAACGGAATGGTGAGCATTATGAAGACCTTGACAATCGTTGCCCTATCGCTGGCAACCGCCATGAGCAGCGTGCCGCCGGCCGGCGCGTTCCCAAGCGCTCCGCCGATCGTCTCCGGGACGACCAATGTGCAACAGGTGCAGTTCCCGTCCGAGCGTGGGGAGGAACGGAAGAACCGATCTAGCTGCGCCGTTCCCTATTGCGAACTTCGCGGGCGACACGGCACCTACCGCGATCGGGATCGAAACTATCGCGACCATAATCGCAGCGGGTATTACCGCGACAGGTACTACCGGGATCGATATCGCCGCCACTATGACCATGACGACAACGACGTCGGGGCGGTGATCGGCGGACTGGCCGCAGGTGCGATCATCGGCGGTCTGTTGAGCCAACCGCGATATGACAACGGCCCGAGATACTACGATGGACCAAGAGCCGTCAGCGGCGACGCGCACCAGCGGTGGTGCTACGCGCGCTATCGCTCCTACAGGGCCTGGGACAACAGCTATCAGCCTTATGGTGGCCCGCGGCGCCAATGCAGTTCGCCCTACTGAGCTTAGGAGCGATTGAGCAGACCGCTCCTATTGCGCCGACAGCCAAGACTGTTGGCTCGCCAGCCATGTTTGGGCCGCCGAACAGCTTATGGCGGCTCGACCAGCTTGCCCTTCCCTTTCAAACGGATAGGATTTCAGCTGTTTGAGGGGGAGCAGCATGGGTCAAGGCACATACCGCGAGCATTACTTCCATAGTTCCGACGGGTTGCTCCTCTACGCGCGAAGCTATGGCCCTCCCCCTTCGCCATCCGCCGCAACCCCCATCATCTGTTTGCCAGGCCTCACCCGCAACAGCCGGGACTTTCATCAGTTCGCGCGTTTTCTTTCAACGTCACGGGGCTTGCCGGTCATCACACTGGACTACCGCGGGCGCGGCAACTCCGAGCGCGACACCGACAAGAGCCGATATACGGTCGCTGTCGAAACCGGCGATGTCATCACGGCCTGTACTTACTTCAACGTTGAAAAGGCGATCTTTATCGGCACTTCGCGTGGTGGCTTGATCCTCCACCAGCTCATCGATCGCGCCCCTTCGTTAATTGCAGCCGCAGTGCTCAACGACATCGGACCCGTAATCGAAATTGGAGGCCTGCTTGCGATCCGGGACTATCTCAACTCCAGCGCCGCTCCGGCAAGCTGGGCGAAAGCACCTGCGTACCTAAAGACACTGCACGGCGGCGACTTTCCAATCTTAAGCGACCGCGACTGGTCAGACATGGCCAAGGCGATATATCGCGAAGAAGATGGCGTCCCGGTCGCCGATTTCGATCCGGCGATTGCGCTGCCGCTGCGCGGCCTGACGCCCGAAACACCGTTGCCCGATCTCTGGAAATCTTTCGACGCCCTGAACCAGGTCCCCCTGATAGTCGTCAGGGGCGAGCATTCGCGGCTTCTTTCAGAGAAGACATTGCGCGAAATGCGCCGGCGACACAATGCGATGACCGCCTTCATCGCGCTTGGCCAAGGCCATGCGCCGCTGCTTCATCTGGACGGTCCATGTGACGCAATCGCCGCATTTCTAAACGGCCTCCCGCGCTGGCGCTGACCCAAGGAAGCCGCGCCGACGCGGTCTTTACTTCCTGATCTCCTCAAGCACGATGATGCAAGTGCAGGACCAAAATTCACGGTGCCATACCAAAACGAAAAAACCCGGCTCGAAAGCCGGGTTTCTCTCTTCTGACCGAGGTCAGACGATATTAGAAGTCGCGCTGCAGGCGGACGAAGCCGAATACCTGATCCTGTTCGCCGTCAGCATCTTCGTACTGAACCGACACGCGGGTCGCGAGACCTTCGGTGATCTTGTAGTCGAGGGTGACGCCAGCGCGCCATGCGTCGTCACCGCTGAAGTCGGTGAGCGAGCCGTGGCTCAGGTTGTCGAAGTACTGAACGCCGGGGGTGATGGCCAGCTTGTCGGTTGCGTTGAAGCGGTACGACGCAGCAACGGTCCACTCAGACTTTTCCCAGTAAGCGTTCGGGTTCGAAGCCCAGATACCAGCGACCTGGAAGACGCCCGGGCCGAGGTCAGCCGAGAGCAGAGCGCGGATTGCGCCTTCTTCGAGTTCAGAGTCGTAGCCGCCGAGCAGGTCGAAGGAAACGCCACCGAGCGAAGCCGAAACGATACCGGAAACGCCAACACCGTTCGACTTGGTCGAGGTGCCTTCGAGTTCGTCAACCGAGAGACCGGCCTGGAACGAACCGCCGTCATAGAGGTAGGCGATCGAGTTGAACTCGGTGAAGTTGCCGAGCGAGTCGGTTTCGCCGTTCAGGCCCTTATCCCACCAGTTGTAGAAGAAACCGGCCTTGAGGCCACCGAGCTGGATGTAGGCTTCGTCAACGTCGATGAAGCTGTCGCCGATGTCGGTGTCGTTGTCAGCGTTGAACTCAGCAGCGAAGAAGCCGGTGAGCGTGCCGTACTCGGTGTCGCTCTTGGCGTCAAACGAGATGTAAGCGCGGGAGAAAACGTCCCAGTCCGACGTGGACTGACCGCCCAGGTTGCCCTGGTTGTAACGGCTGTCAGCAGCGTCTTCACCGAACGAACCCTGAACGCGGATGAAGCCGCCGATCTTGAGGCAGGTTTCGGTGCCCGGGATGTAGAAGTAGCCAGTGCCGAAAGCGTCGCAAACGCGAACGTATTCCATGGGCTCCGGCTCGGCTGCGACGATTGCGTCGGCTGCCTGTGCGCCGGAAACTGCTGCGAGAGCTGCAGCGGAGCCGAGAAGAAGGCTCTTGATGTTCATTTCTGACCTCCAGTCAAAAGTTTCAAACGGGTCTGGGTATTTTGCTGAAGGACAGCTTTCCCTGCCCCATCCCCAACGTTCAAGAAGTCGGACGATCAACCGCCCTTGCTTCCGGAGTTGAAAATACAAGACCGGATCACCGGCGCAACGTCCAACTAGCGAGTTCACGTCCTTTGCATCGCCCTTCGCCGAGGCCTGTTGCTGAAACGACACAAAATCGCCGCAGACCCCCGCAGAAAATTAACAAAGCATTAAGAAAACCCTTTAGCGGCGGGGGGTTAGCATAAGGAAGGTGGGGGTCGCCTGTTTCAGAAAGAGGCAGAAACCCGCCCAAAACAGGGGAAAAGCTGGACGCGAACCCCGTTTCAGTTGTCCAGTGAATGCCTAAAACAGCATTCGCTCCAAGAAAGCGCTTCACGAAGAAAGGACGGAGGCCTGAGGAATCGGCAGAATCAACGCAGAGATTCGGCAAGCGCCCCCGGGCAAGTGATTCTGGACGCTGCAAAGATCAGCACCGTGCAGCATCAAGAATGGACGGGCGACCGTAGCCACGACTGCCGGCACGGCCAATGAACCACAACAAATGAAATTCAGTCGAGAGGTAGCCGAAACTACGTGCTCGCTCGAAGGGCGGGGCGCAAAGGACTTGGGCTATTTGGGATAATGGCGGAGAAGAAGGGATTCGAACCCTCGATACCGTTTCCGGTATACTCCCTTAGCAGGGGAGCGCCTTCGACCACTCGGCCACCTCTCCGTTAGCGCCTGACTAGTGTCACTCAGCGGCCAATGCAAGATTTTTTTGTCGGTTTCCGGGAAATCCTCGCATTTTCATGTGGGCCGATCGGCAACCCCCGTCGTGCCGCGTCGTGTTCGCCCTCATCTCCGCAGGCAAGATCAGCGTGCGCAGCGATGTGATTCCACATCGGCGCGCGCCTGCTGCTTACGATTTGCGCGCGAGGCGCTCGATTGCCTCTTGGGTCGCCGCGCCGAACTCGCCGTCGACCGGACCACCATAATACCCGCGGTCCTTCAGCAAGCTCTGCATTTCCTTGCGGAATGCGGGCGTGAAATTGTTGGGTTGGCTCTTCAATTCATCGAGCTTGGCCGGATCGCCGCCCTCGACGCTGGCTGCAGCCCAGCGAACCGCCTCCTTCGCGTCCGCCTTGGTGCCGAGGCCGTAATCATAGAGGCGACTGAGGTTGCCCATCGCATAGGCGCTGCCGGCGTTGGCCGCCATCTCATACCAGGTGCGCGCCTGCACATAGTCCTGCGCGACGCCGTTGCCGATATCGTAAAACCAGCCGAGCAGTGCCATGGAATAGGAATCACCCACATTGGCCGCCTTTTCGTACCAGACCTTGGCTTCCGGGTAGCTCTGCTCAGTCCCCAGCCCGTTCTGATAGGCCCAACCGAGCGACGACATGGCGTTGGCGTCACCGCTTTCGGCTGCCTTCTTATACCAGGCGAGCGATTGTTGGAGGTCTTTCGGCAGGCCAAGGCCTTCGCGATAGAACCAACCCATCGTCGCCATCGCATTGGCATAGCCCTGATTGGCGGCCAGTTCGTACCACCGGGCAGCTTCCGCATAGTCTTGCGCGATGCCGTCATAGCCCTCGCGATAGAGCCAGCCGAGCGAGGCCTGGCCATAGGCATTGCCGGCGCGGGCCGCCTGGTCGAACATGCGCTTGCCCTCGTCCACGTCCACCGGCCCATCGGTCCCGTAGACCGAGAACCAGGCGAGATTGGTCAACGCATACATGTTGCCGCCGTCGGCCGCCTTTCGGTAGTTGCGCCGCGCCTCGACATAATTCCGCCCGGCGTCCTGCGCGCGCCCCAACATATTGACGAGCATCATATCGTCAGGGTTTTCGTTGACGGCCTGGGCACAGGCGGTGAGCGCCCTTTCGGCGTCGAGCTTCAGGAAATTGACCCCGAGGAAACCGGGCATCGACTGCGGTTCGCCGGCAAGCAGATAGCAATCGCGCGAAGCCTGGGTGTCCTTGCCGGTCGGCGAGACATTGAGGCCCTTCTGCGGTTCGAGGGCCGCAATCTGCTGCTCGGCCTCCGCCTTGTGCCTGCTATCAGGGTAGCGCTCGATGAAGCGCGTCAGCGCCGCGGCATCGGTCGACTGCTTCAAGGCTTCCCAGGCAATCTCGTCCGGCGTCACGCTCGATGTCTGCTCGGCTTCACTCAAAAGCTTCAGCTTCTTTTCGGCGAGCATTTTATAGACCGGGTCGGAGCCATGCTTGGCCAGAAACGCGGTCAGCAGGTCCTTGTCAGCGAGATCGCGGATGTTCTGCCAGTCGGCAGCAGCCTCCGACTGGCTGTTGGGCGACAACTGTCCGCCATTGTTGGTGACGGTGATGTTCACTTCTTTGATGTTGAGAAAGATCTGGGCGCCGCCGAGCGAGCCGTAGACGAAAGGCTCCTGGCCGCGATTGGTCACCGACACCACCTCGTCGCGCACTTTGCCGAGCGCGATGCGGACATCGACGCCCGGTTCCGTCAGATACTTGGCAAGCGCCGTGGCGAAGGGGCTGTTCTTGCCTTCCCCATCGAGCGCAACGGTACCCGCCTTGGAGGCGAAGGCGACGAGAAGGTCGGCCGATTCGGGCTCGACGCGCGCCAGCCCGCGCGAAACGGCCCTGGTCGAGATCGAACGCGTCATGCTCTGCTCGAAAGGATTGTTGCGACAGGCGTCGAGAATCACCAGCTTGAGTTTGGTCGCGCCTTCGAGCGAACGCTGAACTCGATCGAGACCGATCGCCTCGTCCTCGATATCCTTATCAGTCTTCAGTTGCGCGTCGACGGGAAGCAGGAAGTTCTCGCCATTCATCTCCATGCCATGGCCGGAGTAATAGACGATCGCAACTTCGGCACCGGTCGCCAGATCCTCGAAGTCGCGCAGCGCCTTGACCATGTCCTGGCGACCGACGTCGTGCACCGTCGTCACCGAATCAAACCCGGCATCCTCGAACGAAGCCTTCATCAGCTCGACGTCGTTGGCGGGGTTGTTGAGCGGCGACGTCGCTTCATACTTCTCATTGCCGATCAGCAGCGCGACGCGTTTTGCGGCCCATGCCCCTGATGGCATCGACACAAGCAGCGCCACACAGATGATCGAAAGCGGCAGCCACCGCCGCGTAAGCCCCAAGGCCATGTTATTCCCTCCAGCACCGATCATCGTCTTCCGCCTTGCCCAGCGTGAACGACAGACGATGCCTCGCCCGATTACCCCTCGGAAGCGGCCATCGGCGCCCCGGTCATGTCTGATGAAAGTATTACGTATGAGGTTGGGGCTTTCAATGTGCGCGGATGCCATAATTTAGCGACGACGCCTGCCGATGGCACAAGGTCTAAGCAAGCCGGCGTGCTTAGCTCAATCACGGGGGCAGCGGCGAGTCCGCCAAGAACACCACAGATCCGCCGAGGGCTGCGCTGATACGGAGCTTGCTATGTCGATGAAAATGCATGTCGCCGAGGGAAAGCCAGGCCAGCTCGCCACGACCCACCAGCATTATTTCATCGAACGGCCGTGCAGGATCCTCGTCATTGGCCAGCACCTGAAAGCCAAGACAAAGTATCGGTGCCTGCTGCGCCATATCTCTATTGCCGGCGCGATGCTCGACTTCAATGCGACGATCCCGCTGCCGAAGCACTTCTTCCTCGAGATCGAGGGCTTCAAGGAAGAAATCGGTTGCTCCGAGGTTCACCGTGAGAGCACGGAACTCGGGGTGCGTTTCAACATGCTGCTTTCGGCAGATTTTCTGAGACGCCTGATCCGCATGCAGTTTTCCAGCGGCGGACTTTGATCTCTCCTCAAATCAAGCAAGCCCCGACATTAGATTTTTAGTGATCGATTTCAGGGGATTGCAAGTTTCTTCTGCAAAACTGATTCTAGCATCGGTGGAAATCGCCCACCGATATGCTGTGGGACAAATGAATTGTCCGGGGTCCAGGAATGCGGTCAAAGGTTGATCGTGCCGTCCGACCCGGCACTGGCGGAGAAAGACGCATGCAGAACCAGACCATGTATTCCTGCGTCCCCTCGCCATTTTACGAGCGGCGCTACGAGCGTTTCAACATCGGCCATGCGGGCACGCTGACTGCCGTGCAGCCGGGCCTCGGAAGCGTCTCGGTCCGTTCCTGCCGGATGATCGACATATCGCGCGGCGGCGCGAGCTTTGCCGTCGACACCAATATCGGTCTGCCGCAACACTATTATCTGCACATCGTCGGCACGTCGCTTCGGATCGGCTGTGCCGAGGTCTATCGCAACGGCGAGCGCATCGGCGTCCAGTTCATCAAGCCGATCGAGCAGACCTTGCTGCGCGAAATAATCCGGCAGGAGTTCTTCACCGGGCAAGTCAAGAACGCAAAGCCGCGGCGATAGGACAATCGCAAGACGAAAGGCAGCGGATTCCAGCAGCTTTTCTTTCGAGACCGATTCCGAATTGCCAAAGCATGCGATAAGTTCCCCGTACGTCATCCGAACGGGGCCTTATCTTCAGCATGTCCGCATTTTCTCGCTTCACGCCGCTCATCCAATCCTTACCATCCACCATCCCCTTTGTCGGGCCGGAGGCGATCGAACGCCAGCGCGGGCGCGCGATCGCGGCGCGCATCGGCGCCAATGAAAGCGGCTTCGGTCCGGCGGAGAGCGTGCTTTCAGCGATGAGGGAGGCAGCCAGCGGAACCTGGAAATATGCCGATCCGGAAAATCATGATCTGAAACAGGCGCTTGCAGCCCATCTCGGAACCAGCCCGGCCAATCTCGCGATCGGCGAAGGCATCGACGGCTTGCTCGGCCAGATCGTCCGCATGGTGATCGAGCCGGGCATGCCGGTCGTCACCTCGCTCGGGGCTTACCCCACCTTCAACTACCACGTTGTCGGCCATGGCGGCCGGCTCGTCACCGTGCCCTATGCGAGCGACCGGGAAGACCTCGACGGGTTACTGGCAGCCGTGAAGCAGGAAAATGCGCCGCTCGTCTATTTCGCCAATCCCGACAATCCGATGGGAAGCTGGTGGTCGGCCGAACGCATTGTCGAGTTCGCAAGGGCCCTGCCCGAAACGACGCTGTTCATTCTGGATGAAGCCTATTGTGAAACCGCACCGGCCGATGCGCTTCCGCCGATCGACGCCCTGATCGACATGCCGAACGTGGTGCGCACGCGCACGTTCTCGAAGGCCTACGGGCTTGCGGGTTCGCGTGTCGGCTATGTGATCACCACGCCGGGCACGGCCCAGGCTTTCGACAAGATCCGCAACCATTTCGGCATGAACCGGATCGGCGTCGCCGCGGCAATCGCAGCGCTTGCTGACGAAGTGTATCTGAAGGAAGTGACGGCCAAGATTGCGGCGTCGCGGCAGCGCATTGCTGTTATCGCCACGCAAAACGGCCTTGCGCCGCTCGTCTCGGCCACCAACTTCGTGGCAGTCGATTGCGGCCGGGACGCGGTCTATGCCCGCGCGATCGTCGATACCTTGATGAGCGACCACGGCATCTTCATAAGGATGCCGGGAGTGGCGCCGCTCAATCGCTGCATCCGGGTCAGCACCGGACCGGAGACGGAGATGGCGCTGCTCGAAGCAGCCATGCCCGCGGTTCTGAAGAAACTCGCCTGACGCCTTTTCTAAAGGCCCAGCTTGCGGCGCCGTCGGGCGCCGCCCGTCCGATCAGTGAACCGTCATCCATTCGCGAGCGGCGCGCAGCGCCGCTGCGAGATCCGGCTTGCTCATCGTCATCGCCAGGTCGGCGCGCAGATCGACGGCGCGGTCGCAACCCTTGATCGCCGCGATGTTCAGCCATTTGTGGGCGGCGACGAGATCGACCGGGCGTCCGTGGCCGGTCGCATAGGCCAGACCCATGTCGCAAAAGATTTCCGCCTGGTTGTCACCACCCATCGCGGCATCCGAAGCAATCTGCATATCAAAGCGTGCCATTGTCGTGTCCCTGTCTTGCCTGGTTGGTTTTTCCGAAGCGGCCCGCCCGTTTGGGGCGGACCATGCTCCAGATCAGCACTTGTTTTGGTCCCTGTTCGACCTTGCCTCTTTGCGGGCCTTTCCGAAGCGCGCCGTCTTTTGCGGTGTCGTCCTCGGTGGTTTTCGGAGCGTTTCGTTCCGCTCGTCTTATGGCTTCACTATGCCTGACGGGCTTCAATGGGCGCTTAAAATGCATGCTTAATTTGCGACAAACAAAGTTCAAACGCTTGGTAAACTTGAGTTTTTGTTAAACATCGGAGGGCCTGAAATCCGGCGCATTCGCCTCAAAATTTACGAAAAATTCAATCGACGATTTCAACCAAACGCTAACCACGAAAAGATCGGCGCCAGCAAAGTCCGCGCAATTCCTTGCGCAAGAAGCGTTCAAAACCGCCCAGGAAAAAGCGGCAAGGGCCGCGATTCGGCTTGTTTACCTTTACGTGCGCGTAAGCTATCTTGCCCGCGGCGGTGAGGAGACTGCCTTTTCATACGAGGACATCTTGAGCTGCCGGCGGAGCGGACCACGTCGGCAGCCTCAAATTGGAGGACACGAATGCTACGTACATTGCTCATCACCGCGACGCTGGCTCTCGGCATTGCCGGAACCGCCGCGGCGGCGGAACCGATCTTAGGCAACTGGAAGACGGCGAGCGGCGCCACGGCAGAAATCGCCCCCTGCGGCGGCGCCTTCTGCATCACGCTGAAGACCGGCAAACATGCCGGCAAGCGCATCGGCAACCTTTCGGGCACCGATGGCAGCTACTCGGGCGAGATCACCGATCCGGATACCGACAAGACCTATAGCGGCTCGGGTGCAGTCAATGGCAATTCGCTGAAGATGAAGGGCTGCGTGCTGAAGGTGCTGTGCAAGTCGCAGACCTGGACCCGTCTTTAATAGATCCGGCGCGCGGCGGAAATCGCCGCTACGATCACGACGATGAAAGGGCAGCCGATGGCTGCCCTTTTTTCATGCGCGCGAAGGATCTGCCGAACGGCCTTTCGCCGGCGCCCTCGACAGGCCTTTAAAATGGCCCGAGCATACGCCTTCCGTTTCGACGGACAGTGCCACCGGGGTCGGCCGGCTCTCAGCTCCGTGGGCGTACAACCGAAGATGAACGCCAGATGAACGGACATCTCAGCATCAATTCAGTTTGGGTATGCGAAAACACACTCAATCGATTTGAACCTGCCTCCAAACAACGGACAGAACCATGGATATCCTCGCTCGGCGCCTCACCATCATCAGCCTTCTGATGGTCGTTTTCGCTGTCACTCTTGCAGCTGCAGTCAGCGCTGACACCGAACGTCGCCGCAGCAACACCTATCTCGGTTCGCTGACCGATTGCACCGCCCACACGGCACAGTACTGCCAGGCCAAGCTCTAACGCAGCCAGGCAGGCTAAGTTCCAGAGCCTCAACTGAAACCGATCACTTCGTGGTCTGATGGAGAGACGAACATGCTGGCAGCACTTTCGACTTCGGCCTTTCTGTCGCTGCGCGTCCTGGCGCTCGCCAGCCTGCTGATGGCGCCGGTCGGGGCGCTCGCCTATTCCAAGGCCAGCGGCACGGGCATTGGCAAGCAGGGCGCGGGCCTTGTCCTCTTCGTCACCCTGCAGCGCCAGGCCATGACCTGACGGATCGTTGCGGATCGGAACCACGAGCTGAAAGGGGGCGCACATTGCGCCCTTTTGTTTTGGCCGGCTTGCGCATCAGCGAGCTGTTTTCCTATCCTTGGATCTCCAGAGGATTCGTCACAGCCAAAGCCAACAGACCCGAACCGATGCCCGCCTATCTCATCTATGCCCTGGCCGCCCTTGCCGAAATCGCCGGCTGCTTTGCCTTCTGGGCCTGGCTGAAGCTCGACAAGTCTGCCCTCTGGCTCGTTCCCGGAATGGTCTCGCTAGCGCTCTTTGCCTGGCTGCTGACCTTGATCGACAGCCCCGCGGCCGGCCGCGCCTACGCGGCCTATGGTGGCGTCTATATCGCAGCATCGCTCATCTGGCTCTGGCTGGCGGAAGGCGTCAGACCGGACCGCTGGGATCTTGCCGGCATGACGGTTGCACTGATCGGCAGTGCGATCATCCTCGCCGGCCCGCGTTGAGCGGCCGGGCTTAAATCGCCTCGCGGTTGTGCGTGCCGCCATCTTGTCGTTTGCTTGTCAGAAGCCGCAGCCTATAATGCGACATGAACAAGCGAATCTCTTCACACTCCGTGCTTTCCACAGCAACGCCCGAGCCTTTCGAGCCGCAGTATTTCGATGATCCTGCGGCCGCAGTCGATTGCCTCGAGGCGCTTTACGAGCGCAATACCCGGTTCCTCTGCGACGCGTTCGAGGGCCTGGGCAAGGGCGGCAAGCCGCTGACCCGTTATCGCGCCTGCTACCCGCAGGTGAGCATCGAAACGAGCAGCTTCGGCCATGTCGATTCCCGTCTCTCCTATGGCTACGTGAGCGCACCCGGCGTCTACACGACGACGATCACCCGGCCGAAGCTCTTCAGGCACTATCTGAAAGAACAGCTCGGGTTGTTGACGCGCAACCACGGTCTCGGCATCACGGTCTCGGAATCGGCCACCCCGATCCCGCTGCATTTCGCCTTCGGCGAAAGCGCCTACGTCGAGGCATCGGCCGCCAATGCCATCGACATCCCCTTGCGCGACCTGTTCGACGCGCCTGATCTGACGACCACGGACGATGAGATCGCCAACGGTTCCTACGAGCCAGGCCCGGGCGAACCGTCGCCGCTTGCCCCGTTCACGGCGCAGCGCATCGACTATTCGCTGGCGCGGCTCAGCCACTACACGGCGACGAGCGCCAATCATTTCCAGAACTTCGTGCTCTTCACCAACTACCAGTTCTATATAGACGAATTCTGCGCCTGGGCCCGCCAGCAGATGGCGGAAGGCGGCAACGGCTACACGGCCTTCGTCGAGCCCGGAAACATCATTACGCCCGCCGGAGCCGACAAGCCGGAGACGGACTTTACCCTTCCGCGGTTGCCGCAGATGCCGGCCTACCACCTGAAGAAGAAGGGCCATGGCGGCATCACCATGGTCAACATCGGCGTCGGCCCGTCCAACGCCAAGACGATCACCGACCATATTGCCGTACTGCGCCCGCACGTTTGGCTGATGCTCGGCCACTGCGCCGGCTTGCGGAACAGCCAGCGGCTCGGCGACTACGTGCTTGCCCATGCCTATATGCGTGAGGACCACGTGCTCGACGACGACCTGCCGGTCTGGATCCCTCTGCCGGCACTGGCTGAAGTACAGGTGGCGCTGCAGGATGCCGTGGCAGAAGTGACCGGTTATCGTGACTACGATCTCAAGCAGATCATGCGCACCGGGACCGTCGCCACCATCGACAACCGCAACTGGGAGCTTCGCGACCAGCGCGGCCCGGTCAAGCGCCTGTCGCAGGCGCGCGCCATTGCGCTCGACATGGAATCGGCAACGATCGCTGCCAACGGCTTCCGCTTCCGCGTTCCCTATGGAACGCTGCTTTGCGTCTCCGACAAGCCGCTGCATGGCGAACTGAAGCTGCCGGGCATGGCAACGGCCTTCTACAAGACGCAGGTCAGCCAGCATCTGAAGATCGGCATCCTGGCGCTGCAGAAACTCGCGGCGATGCCTCCGGAAAAGCTGCATTCGCGCAAGCTCAGGAGCTTCTACGAGACCTCGTTCCAGTAGAGGTCAAAACGTCGCTAGGACATTGCCCTACGGCACGGCGCTCTAGCGACGTTTCCCCAGAAGCATCGACAACAGCGTGCCCGCGACGGCGGACACGATGATCAGAAGATGCGCGTTAACGCCGGCGGTCGCCAGCAGTTCGAGGCCCGGCCGGCCGGCGGGGGCGCCGAAGGAAACGGCACCGGCCGCGATTGCCGCCGGATAGGTGCCGACGCCAGCCGGCGCATGCATCGGGAGCACCGACGAAAGCTCGCCTCCGAGCGCCCCGCCAAAACAGGCCGCAAGCGGCGCAACTCCCATGAACGCCAGCACCCAGGCGAGCACGATTACCTTGACCGCCCAGTTGAGGATGGTCATGCCCCAGGCGCGCAGGAACGCAGCCACGGTGCCAGGCAGGCCCGCCTCCAATTCCTCGACGACCGGCTCGAGCTTTGCCGGCAGGAGCCGGCGCGCTAGCGCGATTGCGTGGTCCTTCAAAAGAAAGAAGAGAAGCGGCGAGACAAGCGCCGCAAACCAGGCGAGCCAGAGCGCGATCGACCCTCTGCCGAAGACCAAGCCAACGACGGCCACGGCGAGGAGCGCATGCAGGTCGAGCAGGCGCATGACCAGAAGGGCCGCCGTCCCCCTGGCGAGCGGGACGGAAAACTCGGAACGCATAAGGAGAGGAAAGCTGGTCTCACCGGCCCGAAACGGCAGCATGATGTTCAGGAGATTGTGAACCTGGGTGACCCGAAAGAGCGGCAGGAAGCGACCGGACGTTTCGTTCGGGAAGTAATCGTAGATGCGATAGCAGCGGATGAAATAGGTCGCGATGAGCAGCGCGAGCGCAGAAAAGGCAGCGCCGAAGCCGATTTCGGACCACTGGCGCAACAACGCCTGCCATCCCCAGAACCACTCGACGAAGGCCGCGTAGGCTGCAATGGCGCCCGCCGACAGCAAAGTCATCCGGTTGCGGACGAGCCAGGATCGCCGGTCAGGCTCGCAATCCGATGTCATCAGGCCTCGATTTCCCGTGTTGAAGGGCAAGATTGAACGTTGGTTATCACCGATAACTGTGCAAGAAAACGATTATGTAAGCAGTCCAATTCTTGCGGCAGCGTGAGCGCCGTATGTATGAGCGGTTCCCATGCATCCCATAGAGCTATCGGTCGTCATTCCCGTATTCAACGAAGAAGACAGCATTCAGCCGCTGATTACGCGGGTCCGCGATGCGCTGGCGAATTTTCCGTCCCCCTGGGAATTGATCCTCATCGACGACGGCAGCACCGATCGAACGCTTGTGAATGCAAGAAAGGCTCTTTCCGATCCCGGCATAGACCTCAAGATCGTTGAGCTGCAGAAGAATTTCGGACAGACGGCAGCCATGCAGGCCGGCATCGACGCCGCCACCGGCCGCCTGATCGCCACGCTCGACGGCGACCTGCAGAACGATCCAGCCGATATTCCCGAGATGGTCGCGGCGATCGAGGAGCGTCAGCTCGACCTGCTCGTCGGTTGGCGAAAGAACCGGCAGGATGGCCTCCTGCTCCGGAAAATCCCGTCCTGGTGCGCCAACCGCCTGATCGGCAAGATCACCGGCGTCAGGCTGCACGACTATGGCTGCAGCCTGAAGGTCTATCGCGCGTCGGTCATCAAGCAGGTGAAGCTGATGGGCGAAATGCATCGCTTCATCCCCGCCTGGGTCGCTGGCGTGGTGCCGAGCAGCCGCATCGGCGAAATGCCGGTCACCCACCACGCGCGGCAGCATGGCCAATCCAAGTACGGGATCTCCAGAACCTTCCGGGTGATTCTCGATCTGCTGTCGGTGCTGTTCTTCATGCGTTACAAGGCGCGCCCGGGACACTTCTTCGGTTCGATCGGGCTTGCGGCGGGGGCGCTCAGCGCCCTCATCCTGCTCTATCTCGGCTTCGACAAGTTCGTGCTCGGCAACGATATCGGAACCCGGCCGATGCTGATCGTCGGGGTGATGTTGTTCCTGTCATCGGTGCAGCTCATCACCACGGGCATTCTCGCGGAAATGATGGCGCGCACCTATTTCAGCGACGACGGCACGACGAACTATATCGTCCGGCAGGTCTTCGTGCGGGACCAGACAGATGCTTGAGGCCGTCAACCGCCGGCCAAACCTGGTTCTTGCGCTGATTGCGGGCTACTTCCTGCTTTGCATCGCGCTCAGGCTCTCCGCCTCGACATCGCTCGAGATCGACGAATCCGAGCAGGCTTACGTCTCGCAGTTCCTGATGCTCGGCTACGGTTCGCAACCGCCTTTCTACAACTGGCTGCAATACGGGCTGACCTCGCTGTTCGGCCCGTCAGTGGCGACGATGACCGTACTCAAGAACGGGCTGCTGTTCCTCTGTTGTCTCTTCTTCGGCCTCGCGTCCCGCGAGGTTCTCGCCGACCGGCGCCTTGCAGCCATCACGACAATGGGCGTCCTTGCTCTGCCGCCGATCTTCCTGCTTGCCCAGCGCGACCTCTCGCACACGGTTGCCGCGCTGTTTGCCGTTTCGCTCTTCCTGTACGCATTCCTGCGGACGATGAGCCGGCCGACCCTCTTTGCCTATGCTCTTACAGGCGTCGCCGTCGGGATCGGCGTCATTTCAAAGTACAATTTCGTGATCGTTCCGATCGCCGCGATCGTCGCGATCCTGCCCGAGCCGAAACTTCGCGCCCGGCTCTTCGACTGGCGCATCCTTGTCGCAATCGCCTTATGCGCGCTGATTGCCCTGCCGCACGGCACCTGGGTCCTGCAAAATATCGGCGCCGCGTCGAGCAATACCTTCAAGGAAATGGGAACGGGGCAGGAAGCCGGTTTCGTGTCGAAGGCGTTGAAGGCGATCGTCGCACTCGTTGCCTCGACGCTTCGCGGCTCAGCGATCATCCTCGTCGTCTTCGCCCTCGTGTTTCGCAAGGACCTGCCGGCGATCTGGCGCGCCGACAGCCTCTGGGCTCGGGTCGTCGGGCGCATGCTGGTCCTCTGTCTCGGCGCCGTTCTCGTCATCATGCTGGTCGCCGGCGCCAGCCATATGCGGGAAAAGTGGCTGGTTCTCTTCCTCGTCCTGCTGCCGCTCTATCTGGCCCTCAAGGTCGAGGCGTCCGGCGTTGACACGACACGAAGCGTCCGGCCCGTCGCCCTCTTTATCGGGTTCGTCATCGTGACCACGCTGGTCGTGGTGTCGACCCGCGCAGTCGTCCGGCCTTGGTTCGGCAAGGTTTCGAGGCTGAGCATCCCCTACAGCAGCCTCGTCGACACCGTCGTTCAGCAGCATGGACGCGAACCGGCGATGGTTCTGGCCACCAACAAACAGGTGGCCGGCAATCTGCGAACGCGCCTGCATGGCGCCAAGGTCTACGTGCCCGGCAACAACAGCAGCCCGGCGATCGGTCAGCTGGCTGGGCCGCTTCTCGTTGTCTGGACCAATGACGGCAAGGCCGATGCGGCGCCACCGGCGCCACTCGTCGATGTCCTCAAATCCTTCGGCGTACCGGAAACGCACTTGCAGCCGCAGCAGCTCGCCCTGCCCTATCTCCACGGCACGCTCGAGGATCGCTACAGTTTCGGTTACTTCTGGATCGACGATCCGTCGCGATCCGCGCCGACGAGCAGCTTGAGCTCGCCAGGGTGAATGCGCAGCGCGACGTCGCGGCCCATGGGCAGAAGTTCGCCGTCGATGACGCAGTTGATCTTTCGCTCGACCTTCGGAAAATGCAGATCGAGGGCATGACCGCTCATGGCCGTGATCAGCGGACTGTCGCGAAACTTGCCGCGCATCACATCGAGCGCGAGCTTGGCGACGCCCGGCGGGCTCAGAGGCGGCGCCGTGTAAAACCCGAGATGGCCGGCAGTCACGTCGTCCGCATACATCAGCGTATCGCGGCCGAACGGGTTGTTGGAGACCGAGACCGCCGAGACATGACGGCTCTCCTTGTGACCATCGACATCGAACTCGATCTCGAAATCCGGAGGGTTGAGAATCACTCCGACTGCGGCGCGGGTGCTGGCGGCGATCTTTCCCGCCCTTGAGCGAAAGCTGTAGGATTCGCGGTAGCGCACCATGCGCGCATGCAGCCCCATGGAGAATTGATGCACGAAGGCACGGCCATCGGCGCTGCCGATGTCACCGTCGATGATCACGCCATTCGCCAGCACTTCCGGCACTTTCCAGATATCGAGCGGCAGCTTCAGCGTGCGGGCAAAAAGATTCATCGTTCCGGCGGGAACGACGCCGAGCGGCATGCGGTTCTTCCACGCGACGCCGGCGGCGGCCGAAATCGTGCCGTCGCCTCCACCGGCAAGAATGGCGTCGAGGTCGTCGCGACGGCAGGTCCGCTCCAACGCCTCTTGCATTTCGCTTCCGGAAACCGCCGCAATCTCGATCCGGTGGCCCGCGGCCTGGAAGACTTCCTCGACCTTCTGGCCGTAGGCGGCCATGTCCGTCGTGCGGAACGTTCCGCCGTCGCGATTGAAGATTGCCTTGATTTTCATGAACGGCTCGTCGGCTCCATTGCCGCGGCAATGCGGCTCACCGCGATCAGATAAGCGCGATTGCGGCCAATTCCAGAACCTTACCGAAACTTAACGGGAGCGCCGGCCCCTTCACCCGCTCCATCACGACCGGCACAACAGAAGCCGAGTGTCACGGCAACGCAGCGATCAGCGCGGTTCGGGCAACTTCAGCGGCCCGCCTGTCTTGATCGAGCGGATCGCGAAATTGGACCGGATGTCGGTGACGCCGGGCAAGGCCAACAGCGTCTCGGTCAAGAGTTTCTCATAGGCAGGCAAATCCTCGACGACGACCTCGGCGAGGAAATCGGCATTGCCGGAGATCAGGAAGCAGGACACCACCTCGGGGATGGCGAGCAGCGCCTCCTGCTGCTGCTGTGCGTTCTCGCGGCTATGGCGCCCGACCTTGATTTCGACGAAGACGGTCAGCCCGAGGCCGGCTTCCTTACGATCGATGTCGGCTCTGTAGCCACGCAGGATGCCGGATTTTTCCAGGTTGCGGATGCGCCGCAGGCAGGGTGACGGCGAAAGATTGACCTTTTCGGCAATCTCGACGTTCGTTGCGCGCGCGTCCTCCTGAAGGATTCTAAGGATGGCGAGATCGAATTTATCGAGGCTTGGCATTTTTACGAGCTTCAGATGTTGTTATTGGCACATTGTTGCTGACGATAGTCTATTTCGGGCACAAATCGCAAGGACATGCCCCGCTATCAGGGCGTAATCTTCCTTCCAGACCCAAAAGCCTCTCAGGTATCCAATTCGGGAAGGAAATTCAAATGGTTGCGCTCGCTCTCGATCGCGGCAATACGACGCCTGTCGCCACCGGCTATGCCGGCGCCTTCGTAACCGTCCTCATCTGGGCGGGCTGGATACTGGCGACCCGCCATTCGGCCGGCACCGCGCTTGGCACGATCGACCTCGGCCTGATCCGCTACGGCGTGCCGGCGATCCTTCTTGCCCCGATCTGGTTGAAGACCGGGCTTCTGCCGCGCAAGCTGCCGCTGCTGTTGCTGGTCCTGATGGTCGCCGGTTCGGGCGCCCTCTTCTTCCAGGTCTCCGCCTTTGCGATCCACTCCGTTCCAGCCTCGTCGGTCGGCGTTCTGCTTGGCGGCTCGATGCCGCTTGCCACCGCGCTCATCGGCATAACGGTCTTCGGCGAGCGGCCGGATCGGATGCGCGTGCTCGGCTTCGCCGCAATCCTCGCCGGCGTCGCCATTCTCCTGACGCGCAGCCTCGGCAGTGGGGCGTCGACCGGCTGGAGCGGATACGCGCTGCTGCCGACTGCGGCGACCCTCTGGGCGATCTATACCCACGCCTTCCGCCGCTCCGGCCTCAGCCCGCTGCAGGGAAGTGCCCTGATCGCCATCTGGTCGTTCCTGATCCATCTCGGACTTGCCGCCTGTTTTGGAACCACCCTTGCCAGTGTTCCGGTCCAGGAGATCGCCTTACAGGTCACCAGCCAGGGCATCCTGTCCGGCCTCGTCGCCATGGTTGCCTACGGCTTTGCCGTGAAGAGCCTTGGCGGCACCCAGGCGGCCGCCTTCACCGCGCTGACACCGGTTCTTGCGATGGTCGGTGGCGCCATCCTGCTCGGCGAACAGATCGGCCCCTTCGAGATCCTCGCCGCGGTCGTCACCGCGACCGGCGTCGCGCTTTCGACCGGCATTCTTTCGTCCAAGGCCTGAACGCAAAGCTCATTAAAGTAGGAAGGCCCCGGAGGTATTCGCTCCGGGGCCTTTTTTCTGTCTCGACGACAAGCTCAGCCGTGAATGATTTCACGGTGTTTCTGCAGCCGGTGACCGTAGGCCTGGCTGACGCGATCGAAGATGATGGCAATGCCGACGATCGCAAGGCCGTTGAAGATGCCGAGCGTGAAATACTGGTTGGCAATCGCCTTCAGCACCGGCTGGCCGAGGCCCTGAACACCGATCATCGAGGCGATGACCACCATGGCGAGCGCCATCATGATCGTCTGGTTTATGCCTGCCATGATCGTCGGCAAGGCCAGCGGCATCTGCACGTTCTTGAGCTTCTGCCACGCCGACGAACCGAAGGCATCGGCCGCCTCGAGCACGTCCTTGTCCACGAGGCGAATGCCAAGGTTCGTCAGGCGAATCATCGGCGGGATCGCGTAGATGACGACGGCGATCAGCCCCGGCACCTTGCCGATGCCGAGCAGCATCACGACCGGGATCAAATAGACGAAACTCGGCATGGTCTGCATCACGTCGAGGATCGGATTGACGATGTTCTGGAACCGGTCCGAACGGGACATGACGATGCCGATCGGAATGCCGATGGCGATCGACAGGACGGTGCAGACGAAGATCATCGAGATCGTCTTCATCGTGTCGTCCCACATGTCGAAGTAGCCGATCAACAGCAGCGTGCCGATGCAGCCGGCGACGATCTTCCAGTTTCGGCTTGCCACCCAGGCGATGAAAGCGATCAAGATCAGAATGATTGGCCAGGGCGTCTTCGTCATGAAGCGCTCCGACTGGATGAGAAAGAACTGCAAGGGCTCGAAGAAGCCTTCGATCGCGTCGCCATAGGCGCGCGTGAAGCCGCGAAATCCCTCGTCGATTGCCTTTTTCAAGGCTCTCAGGCTCTCGTCATCCATGTGTGGAAACTGGGTCAACCAGTCCATTCCATTTCCCCTTCAGATTTTCGCCGGCCGCGATTGTTGTTTTGCCTTTGCCGGGCCACGAACGAAGAGGCGGCGCACATGACTGCGCCGCCCGCTGGTTATCACCATCGCGATCAGAGCGCGGCCTTCACCTTTTCGGCGACCTCGGGCGAAACCCACGGGGTCCAGATATCGGGGTTTTCCTGCAGGAAGTGCTTGGCGCCCTCCTCGCCGCTCGCCTGGTTGTCTGTCATCCAGGCCATCAGCTTGTTGACCGTGTCGTTGGTCCAGGCGCGCTTGTTGAGATAGTCCATGGCCGGGCCGGCTCGATCGGCGAAGGCCTTGGTCACCAGCGTCTGGACCTTGTCCTTCGGCCAGTCGTTTTTCTTCGGATCCGGGCAATCGGCAACCGTGTTGCAGCGCTTCCATTCGGCCGGATCGGCAGCCACGCCATGCTCGAGCTTCACCATCTCGTATTTGCCGAGAAGGGCCGTCGGCGCCCAATAGTAGCCGACCCAGCCCTGCTTGCGCTCATAGGCCTTGGCGATCGAGCCATCGAGGCCGGCGGCCGAACCGGTATCGACCAGCGTGAAGCCAGCAGTTTCGCCGCCATAAGCTTTATAAAGCTGCGTCGTCACAACCGTGCCGCCCCAGCCCTGCGGGCCGTTGAAGACGGCGCCCTTGCTTGCGTCTTCCGGATCCGGGAACAGTTCTTTGTGCTTCAAGGCGTCATCGATCGTCTTGATGTCGGGATTGGCATCGACGATGTATTTCGGCACCCACCAGCCCTGGACGGCGCCATCGGAGAGCGCCACGGCGGCACCGACGAGCTTGCCCTCCTCAAGGCCGCGATTGACGACGTCGGGAAGCAGGTCGACCCAGCCTTCGGGTGCGACATCCGGCTGTCCCTTTTCGATCATCGAGGTGATCGTCGGCACGGTGTCGCCGACCACCAGTTCGGCATTGCAGCCGTAGCCTTCCGTCAGGATGATCTTGTCGACACTCGCCAGCACTTCGGCGCTCTGCCAGTTCATGTTGGCGATCGTCACATCGCCGCATTCGGCGGCCGAAGCTGCGCCGGCGAGGCCAAGGAGGCCTGCGGCCAGGCAAGTCGTTGCAAGAAGCTTCTTCATTTCCGTTCCCTTGTTTTGGCGGTGCATCCCGTCGCACTGTCGATCTCACCGCGGGGATCGACAGCGTCACAGGGCTCGGTCCAACTCAAGACAACAGGGACCGAACGGCCTGCAGATCCGTCGGCTTCAAGCCGATGACATCATGAAAGCTAACGGGCTTTTCCGGCAAGGACTTTCCCATTTGCGTCAACGGGTGCCTCTCCTAATATTTGCGCATCGTTGAAGTGGGCGTCAGGACGTTTTGCTGCGCTGGTAGTAGCGCGACACGCGCACCCGGTTGCCGCAGCGCGCCGCCGAGCACCAGCGCCGCCGGGCATTGCTACCGACGAACAGCATGACGCAATCCTCCGCCTCGCACTGACGGATCAGCCTGGCGTCCGCGCCGGCGAGCAACGCCGCGGCGTCCTCGGCGAGGAAACCGGCCAATTGAACCATGGGCTCTGCCGTTCTTTCGCTGACGAGCCGCGGCGGATCGGCCCAATCGAGACGGCGGACGACCGGTGCTGCCTCCATTGCCGCGTTAAGGCCCTCGATATCGGCTGCCGGAACAGACTGCCCGTCCATCACATGCTCGATGGCCGACGCCACATGCGAGCGGACGGCAAGGACTGGCGCGAGATCGTCGGCGTCGGCCGCAGCGATGCTGGCAAGCGCGACATCCGGCAGACGGGGCCCCTCCAACGCCAGCCAATGCGCCAGCCCGCCATCGGTCGCGAAGAGATCGATACGGCCGCTCGCGGTCAAAGGGCGGGTGTTGACGAGATCGAGAGCAAGGGGCTCTCCGACGAAAGGAACGAGATCCATGCGGCCCTCACATAATGCATGATTTCGATATTGACACATTAGGTTTTCGGGCGCAATTCTAATGCCTAAACAATTACAATAGGAGTGTTAAATGGGCTGGCATAGCATTCCATCGATCCGGCACCGGTTCATCGAGGCCGGAGGCGTCCAGGTCTTCTACCGCGAGAGCGTGCCGACCGGAGCGCCGGCCGATTTCCCGACAGTCCTGCTGCTGCACGGCTTCCCCTCGTCTTCCCACCAGTACCGGCGGCTGATGGACGCGCTCGGCAGCGACTACCGGCTGATCGCACCTGACTATCCGGGCTTCGGGCATAGCGACGCGCCGACCTCGACGAACGAAGGCGGTAGTTTTGCCTACAGTTTCGACAAGCTGGCGGACGTCATGGAGGCGTTCGTCGATGCGCTCGCGCTGAAGCGCTTCGTCCTCTACGCGTTCGATTTCGGCGCGCCCGTCGGGTTTCGGCTTGCAAGCAGGAAGCCCGAGCGCATTGCCGGGCTGATCGTCCAGAACGGCAATGCCTATCTGGAGGGGCTTTCCGACCTTGCCCGCGACTTCATTGCACTGAAACCCGAGGACGAAGGCGCTGAAGAGCAGGTCCGGCAGTTGCTGACCCTGGAAATGACCCGTGCGCAATATGTCGGCGGAACGAAGGATCCGGAACTGATCGCGCCCGACGGCTGGACCATGGATCAGCACTTCCTCGACCGCCCGGACCGCCGCCAGCCGCAAATCGATCTGGCCTTCGACTACAAGAGCAACCCTGCCCGCTACGGCGAATGGCAAGAGTGGCTGCGCCGCGAACGGCCGCCGACCCTGATCACCTGGGGCCGCAACGATCCGTTCTTCACCGAGAAGGGCGCCCGCGCCTTTCTCGCCGACCTTCCCCAGGCCGAGCTCCACCTGTTCGATACCGGCCACTTCGCGCTGGAAGAAAACCTGCCGGAGATCGTGCCACTGATTGCCGACTTCGTTGATCGCACCTGGGCAAAAGCCTGAAACGACAAAGGCGCCGTGGCCAATGGCCGCCGGCGCCCTGCAATCATTTACGGGTCGAAATTCTGAGACCCGACTTCGAACATCACATGTTCGGATAGACCGGGCCCTCTCCACCCTGTGGCGGCACCCAGTTGATGTTCTGGTTCGGGTCCTTGATGTCGCAGGTCTTGCAGTGCACGCAGTTCTGGGCGTTGATGACGAAGACGTCCTT
>JAESGS010000198.1_pt1 | contig 81032 bp, 70 predicted proteins | sample 9269761 | NCBI WGS metagenome assembly JAESGS01 (sample SAMN15741799, study PRJNA653493) | algae metagenome | isolation source: Cyanosarcina radialis HA8281-LM2 and co-occurring heterotrophs from damp... | place: USA: Makauwahi cave, Hawaii | collected 2011-01-06 | reverse complement strand
GCAGAAGATTCTTGATTTTATTGACTACTTCAACCGCACTTTGGCTAAACCTTTTGTCTGGAAATTTCAGGGGTTTCCCGAACCCGCTTAAGCTGGTCACTTATTTTCGCCACGCTGCACTAGTGCGCGAGCGATCGCCTTTTCTCCGTTCTACTCCTAAACTCAAAAAACCATCAGGAACTACTGGGACTTTGGGGTTGCCACTGGTGGTATGATAGATCGCCATATCGACACCGAAGAACCAATTTAATCGATTTTCCCAAATGAATTCCAGCAAGAATAGCAAAAAATTAGGAATGAAATTCTGCTCTTCGTTATCCACAGGCGTATCGTCCGAACAAGGGAGTTCAGCGCTCGTTGGCAAACGGATTTGCGAATTAGAGTGCGCCATAATACCAAATCTCTTTTGAGCTTAAATTTATTATAGGCGATCGCCGATTTAGTCTCGTAATTCTCCCTCTAACTGTTCTCGCTGATATGCAAGCTATAAGCTCTATGAAAACATGGCAGAAATGGCTACTTTACGCCGTAGTAGCCTATGTAGTTTTACTTTTAGGACCGATCGCAGGTTTAGAATTACCCCGAATTATTGGAGATATAACTAACAATCCGCAAGTCCTGATCCAACAAATTTTGGTCGGTTTAGTTAATGGGGCTATCATTGCCGTGATTGCTCTAGGTTATACGATGGTCTACGGCATTATCGAACTAATTAATTTTGCTCATGGCGATTTGTATATGCTAGGGGCTTTTGCCTCTCTTACCGTAGTAGGTGCATTTGGAGTTGGTGAGGGTGCAACTTGGCAAAGTAGCTTGCCAGTCATGTTAGTAGCGTTGTTAGTTAGTGGTATTCTTTGTGCCGTCCTCAATGCGATTACTGAAAAATACGCCTATCGGCCTTTACGCAATGCTCCTCGGCTAGCACCTTTAATTTCAGCAATTGGAGTTTCGTTTATTTTCCAAAATTTGGGATTGTTTTGGGGAGGTTTGAGATCTTTTATTCCTGTAATGGGAGTTAATGCGGCTGCCCCTAAAAGTTTTCCCGATCTATTACCTCGAATCGATCTGCTGAACTATTTTGGCATTCAAAGCAACATTCAATTTACTACTAAAGATTTAATCGTTCTAGTCTTTGCTGTAGTTTTAATGGCAGGATTGCATTTATTCGTGCAGTATACTCGTTTGGGTAAAGCCATGAGAGCCACGGCTCAAAATCGAGATGCAGCTAAGATTATGGGCATCAATGTCGATGCGATTATTGTTCTGACTTTCCTCATCGGTGGAGCTTTGGCAGGAGCAGCAGGCTTATTAGTCGGACTTTACAACAATACTATTGTCTTTACAATGGGATTTACGGCTGGATTGCGGGCTTTCACGGCTGCGGTTTTGGGAGGAATTGGTAATATTATCGGCTCGATGTTAGGAGGAATTTTAATTGGCTTGCTATCGGCTTTAAGCGATCAATATTTCTCTAGCCGTTGGACTAATGCTTGGGTGTTTGCGGTTCTAGTGATCGTTTTGGCTTTTCGTCCGGGTGGCTTGTTGGGCGATAGCGTTCAAGAAAAAGTGTAATCTAACGACATGACATTTCAAATCAATTATTAGTCGAACCACTTTTCCGATCGAACTTATTTTCCTTCGATTTTTTAGCTAGATGAAAAAGCAAATATTAACAGCAATAAAGTCAAGTGGAGTGCTAGGGGCGATCGCAGCTTTAACCGTCCTCATCTTTGGTGGTTGGAGTGGGGCGGTAATCGGTTGGCTGTTAGGTACGGGTTTGGGACTAGTTCGCACTACTGGCAAGCGAGTTTATAGCCCAGGAGTTGGTGCCAAGCTGGGAGCGCAAGCTGGATTAGCCCTGGGAATCTGGCTATTTGTCGCCAGTTTAGTAGAAGGACTTTGGCTGCGGCCGATTTCCGGACAGTCTGCTGTCGCCCTGCCTCAAACTTTGCAATTTGCGATCGCTGGTTTGGCGCTTGCGCCTCTAGCATCAGCCCTAACGGGAGCGTTCCAAGGATTGCAGGGGAATTCTCGTCGCTGGGCAGTCCTCATCACCCTAGCTTTTATCCTGATTAGTTTTCCTTTCGTCGATCGTCTGGCTCAAACTAATTGGCTCTCTCACATCATTGAAATTCAAATCTTCGTCATGTTAGCTCTGGGGCTAAATATTGTCGTCGGCTTTGCCGGATTGTTAGACCTGGGTTATGCTGCCTTTTTTGCCATTGGTGCGTATACTACTGGTTTGCTATCTTCGCCCCAATTAAATATTGAATGGAATTTCTGGCTAGTAATTCCCATAGCCGCGATGGTAGCAGCAATCGCTGGGGTAATTTTAGGCACGCCGACTTTGCGGTTGCGGGGCGATTATTTAGCGATCGTCACCTTGGGTTTTGGGGAAATTGTCCCTGTAGTGTTTCGCAACTTAACAGCGGTGAGGGTCGAAGAACCGATTTCTAAACTTATCGGTACTTTAATGGGGCATCCCGAATGGGGAATTTGCTTGTTAGGATGCGATCGCCCGATTAACCTTACTGGTGGGGAAGCCGGAATTAACCCTATAGGTCGTCCAGCACTGCCATTCATCGGCACGTTTAGCAGCACCGATTATTTACCTTGGTATTATTTAATTCTATTTCTGGTCGTTTTTGCCTACTTCGCCATCAGTCGGCTGAAAGATTCTCGCTTGGGAAGGGCTTGGACGGCAATTCGAGAAGACGAACTAGCAGCGAGTGCCATGGGCATTAATTTAGTCAGAACTAAGTTATTAGCCTTTGCCATGGGAGCGACTTTTTCTGGGTTTGCTGGTTCCTTTTACGCCGCTTACATCAGCGCCATCTTTCCCAGCGTCTTCGACTTTTCCGTATCCGTCATCATCTTGTGCATGGTGATTTTGGGAGGCTTGGGCAACATGAATGGGGTCATCTTGGGGGCAATTATTATCATGGCAGCCGATCGCCTCTATCTCCCCCAACTGGCACAAACTCTCAAAAGGATTCTCAATACTTCAGTATTGCCCAACATCGCCAATCCCCAATGGCGAGAATTTCTCGCCACCAGTTTAGATCCAATTCAGATGCGCCTGTTTTTCTTCGGCTTAGTCTTAGTCATCATGATGATCGTGCGTCCCGAAGGATTGCTACCCGATACCATGCACCAAGCGGAACTCCACCCCACCGATGATGGCATTCAAGATTCTTTACCAAATTCTTAGCTGAATCCGCTTTTTAAGGGGGATGAGAGGGTGATATGGGTATGAAACTGCAAACCGGTAGCCTACAAGGAGAGGGATTCTTTGAGGGCAAACCAGGTTTGGTCGAGCAGATTCGATCCCACACTTCACTTATATCGAATCGGGTCGATCGCTCGACTATCATTAATTCGTTTTAAAATATTTCTTTGCTAACCGAAGCACATGAAACGCGGATAGCAAGATGAAAAATTAGGAATGGAAACTAGGGAAAATTAAGGAAGTATAGCAATTATTAATTTTGCTAATAATTGATGATTTTTCATTGACAAATAAAAGCGATCGCCGTTTGTGCTAATGATTTTATGTGAGGAGATCTTGACTTAACTAACATGGCAAAACTACCCCAAGAAACAACTGAAACTATCTGGAGTTTGAAAAGACGGCTGTTGGACATTGTTGAAGAGGCAACAGCCGCCGAGTTTAATTTGTTTGAACGTTTTGGTGAAACAACCGAGACGATAATGCCTCTAGATGAGTTAAAAAGCATCTCAGAACAAGCTACATCTCGATTCTCCCAATTTTCTAGCCTCCAAATTAAGATGGCACAGACTCAACCAACTGCTGTACCTGATATGGTAGATCTATTGATGGGAGTAATTGACCGTACCCAAGAAAGAGTTCCAGCTTTAGAACGCAGCGTCCAGGAAATTAAATCTGATTGGAGCCTAACATGAATTATCCGATGCCCGATCCAGAACAAGTCAAACAGACAGTTGCTAGATCTCGCCGCCGTCGCTTAGAAATGGAATTAGCTGGATTAGAACTTGAAGAAGTCATTGCTAAATTCGAGCATCACAATCGCCAGCAACGTTTGCAGCGGATTAAAAGAGTGCTAAACGATCCATCTACAGTCCCACAAGAATCTCAGCAAAAAACTGTTGAAGTTTTGAGCTAGTAATAATAGTTATAGCAACCTTATTTGATTTATAAACAATGAAAGTGAGGCAGACAAGAGGCCTGCTTGTGGGATAGCCAAGATGACTATCCCATAATTTCATAAACGATTTAGGATGGCCGATAAACTGTTCGGGCGATCGCTCGCCTTCAAACCAATACTCGATCGCAATTTCCCTTCTTTCTTCCTTCTTTGCGCCCTTTGCGTCTTTGCGGTTCGTTACTACAATAGCAGTGAAAAATGAGTTATCGAATGGATCGTCGCGCCTATGCGGAAACTTACGGCCCCACAGTAGGCGATCGCATTCGCCTGGCCGATACAGAATTATTTATTGAAGTCGAACGAGATTTCACTACCTATGGTGATGAAGTCAAATTTGGCGGCGGTAAAGTCATCAGAGATGGCATGGGACAATCGCCGATTTCTAATGCCGACGGGGCAGTAGATCTGGTCATTACTAATGCCTTGATTCTCGATTGGTGGGGAATAGTTAAAGCCGACATCGGGATTAAAGATGGCAAAATCTGCAAAATCGGTAAAGCGGGCAATCCCCATATTCAAGACAACGTAGACATTATTATCGGCCCTGGAACTGAGGCGCTAGCCGGAGAAGGGATGATTCTCACTGCTGGGGGCATCGACAGCCACATCCACTTTATTTGTCCGCAGCAAATTGAAGTCGCGATCGCTTCTGGAGTTACGACCATGATCGGTGGCGGTACGGGGCCTGCTACGGGAACCAATGCGACTACCTGCACCCCCGGTCCTTGGAACATTTACATGATGTTGCAAGCGGCTGATGCTTTTCCGGTTAACTTAGGCTTTTTGGGCAAAGGTAACGCCAGTCAACCCCAAGGATTAATCGAACAAGTACAAGCCGGAGCCATGGGTTTAAAGCTGCACGAAGACTGGGGAACTACCCCAGCGGCGATCGATACTTGCTTGAGCGTAGCCGATGACTTTGACGTACAAGTAGCCATTCACACCGACACTCTCAACGAAGCTGGATTTGTCGAAGATACGATCGCAGCTTTCAAAAACCGCGTCATCCACACCTACCACACCGAAGGTGCGGGCGGAGGACACGCCCCCGACATCATCAAAGTTTGCGGCGAAAGTAATGTCTTACCCTCATCTACCAATCCCACGCGCCCTTATACCGTCAATACCCTCGACGAACACCTAGATATGTTGATGGTATGCCATCACCTCGATCCTGGCATTCCTGAAGATATTGCCTTTGCCGAATCGAGAATTCGCCGCGAAACGATCGCCGCTGAAGATATCCTCCACGACTTAGGCGCGTTCAGCATGATTTCTTCCGACTCTCAAGCCATGGGCAGGGTGGGAGAAGTAATCATTCGCACCTGGCAAACCGCCCACAAAATGAAAGTGCAGCGCGGTTTTCTCCCCTCTCCCCATCTGGGAGAGGGGCAGGGGGTGAGGGCCGACAACTTTCGGGCCAAGCGATACGTTGCCAAGTACACGATTAACCCAGCTATTACCCACGGCATTTCCCAGTACGTCGGTTCGGTCGAAGAGGGGAAATTAGCCGACTTGTGCTTGTGGAAACCAGCATTTTTTGGCGTAAAGCCAGAAATCGTGCTTAAAGGCGGAGCGATCGCTTATTCCCAGATGGGCGACGCTAACGCTAGTATCCCCACGCCGCAACCAGTGCATATGCGCCCGATGTTTGCGAGTTTTGGGGGTGCGATCGGTGCTACTTCCCTCACATTTGTTTCTCAAGCTGCCCTAGAAAGAGAAATTCCCGATCGATTAAAGTTACAAAAAACCGCCGTTGCCGTATCGGGAACGCGGCAAATTAGCAAGCGCCATCTGAAATTGAATGATGCCCTGCCTCGCATGGAAGTCGATCCAGAAACTTATGAAGTCAGAGCCGATGGGGAGCTACTCACTTGCGAACCTGCAACTATTTTGCCTATGGCACAGCGTTACTTTCTTTTCTGACGATCGTAACTACGACTGCTGAGCCAGGAAAGCTTCAACTTGTGCCGCAGTCGGTTGAGCCGCGATCGCTCCTGGTTGAGTTGCCGTCAAAGCACCCACGGCATTAGCATAAATGACGATCTGCTTGGCAGTTTCGGCTTTACCCAACTTTTTAATTCCTTGCTGGCACAACTGATGTAAAAAGCCAGCGACAAAAGCATCTCCAGACCCGGTAGTGTCGATCGCGTTGACGTTAAAACTAGGGGCGTAGCCTTCATTATCCGACAGACAGTAATAACAGCCTTTTTTGCCAGCAGTAATGAGGACACCTTCTACCGAGTTGAGGCGATGAGCGATCGCTCCTGGATCGATGGTGTCGAACAGCCACTCGGCTTCTTCGGTGGAAAGTTTGAGAAAATCGATCTGTTTAATCAGGTCGTGGATTAGAGGTTGAGCCTGGTGCAGATCCGGCCAAAACATCGGTCGCCAATTGACATCTAACAAGATTTTCACGTCGTATCGCTCTGCTAGTTCTAAAGTCTTAGCGATCGCTTGCCGAGTTTGAGGATAAGCCAGTTCTAAAGTGCCGAGAACCAGATAATCGGCATTTTCCAATAAAGCTGTCGGTAGTTGAGAAGCTTGCAAATAGCAGTCGGCAAATTCTGTAGTTTGACGATCGCTAAATCCGGCAAATTCGCGATCGCCACTGAGGGATCTGAGGACATCGATTTGCCTGGTAGGTGCTGTCGGATGGCGTTGGACACCAGTAACATCTACACCTATTTCCTCCAAGAGGCTTACCAGCGTATTTCCAGGTTCGTCCTGCCCCACGCAGCCGATAAAGCCAGCACTCGTCCCCAGCTTGACTGAGGCACAAGCGACATTCGCTGGCGCTCCTCCTGGGTATGAGGTCCAGGATGTGACTTCATCTAGTTTTTTCCCTGGCTCATCAGCCAAGCGATCGAACAAAATTTCACCGATACAAAGAACGCGGGCATTTGGCATAGAAACACTCTTTCGCGACCTTTTATCAGACTACCAGAAGGAGAGGATGGGGAGATGGGGAGATGGGGAGATGGGGAGATAGGAGAGAAATTTTTTGATTTTGCTTTCTGAAACCTAAATCTTGAGTTCTAGCTGCCTCTTGGGAGCGATTTGCAGGCCGACCAAGCTAATGCCGCCGAAATCAGCAAAATTGGTGTCAGGCGATCGCCCCAACGGACGTATAAAGTTTGACTTTGGAGCCGATAAATCGTCGCGTCGTGAATTTGATAGGCATTCAAGTTAGATAGCCATAAAGTTTCGCCATGGGGGTTAACTATAGCTGAGTATCCAGTATTGGTGGCTCGCACTGCCCAGCGATCGGTTTCGATCGCCCTCATCACGTCTAAGGCATGGTGTTGGGCGGGCATAGCGGCGCTGTAGTGAGCGTCGTTAGAAGGACTGAGAATGAACTGTCCGCCAGCTTGGGCCTGGTAGCGAAACTGCTCGGAGAAAGCTGATTCGTAACAAATACCGACAATGGCGCGGCCGAAAGGCGTATCGAATAATTGATTCGGCGAACCTGGAATCTGACGGGCTTCTAAAGGTGAAAGTCGATTGATGATGCCGCCTAGAAATTGCTCGAAGGGGATATACTCTCCCAGAGGCACTAGCTTCACCTTGCCGTAGCGACTGGTAACTTCACCCGTACCAGTAATATTCAATAAACTATTGGTATATTGACTCTCATCCCCATAAAAAGATCCCAACCAAGCAACTACTTTCTTGGCCAAAACCGCTCGATAGAAAGGGCTTTCCTTGACTTCATCCCACAAAAACGGCAAAGCACCTTCTGGGGTTAAAACCGCATCCACGCCTCGATCGGCTAAGGTTTCATAGCCAGAAGTATAACCAGCGATCGCCCGCTGAATACCTTCGGCATAAAGCTTGATCGTATTCGGGATGTTCCCTTGAATTATTCCTACCTTCAAAGCTGTATCTGCCGACTGAGTTAGCGGACGGCTGTAGAGGAAAAAACCTAACAGGTGCAATCCCAGTAGTAGTGTAAGGGCGATCGCGATGAGGGGAGAAGGAGATGGGGAGATGGGGAGATGGGGAGATAGGGCGAGAGGGCGAGAATTTTGAACTCCTGTCTCCTGCCTCCTGTCTTCTACCTTCTGAACTTCTGACTTGTGTACAGACGTTGCATGCAACGTCTCTACCTTCTGAACTTCTGCCTGATAGTGAATCCACGCTTCGGCCAGCAAACCATTGACTGCAACTATAGCCGCTGTCACGGTACTCGGCCCGGAAAGTTGCCCTAAGTGCAAGATCGCGAGATTGTGAGGGCTTTGAGTGTAAGAAAGAGAAGTCCACCACAACGGACCGTTACTCCAAAGAGCTTCTAACCCGCACCATAAAGCCGTACCCGTCAGCACGCGAATTAATGACAAAGAGAGAACCTGGCGATTGCTTCCCCATCTTTGTTGCAGGGAATTCCCGATTCGGGATTGACAAGCTCCCCAAATTGCCACTAGGACGGCTCCCCACATGGTAATGAACAGCCAACAAAAAGCTGCGATCGCTAAACTTGCCAGCCAAGGAACTCCCATCCAAGTCATGGGATGAATCCCCGTAATCCAAAATAGGGCTAAACCGTGATAACCAATTCCCCAAGCTATACAAGAATTTGTGGCGTTCGGAGTCTGGAATATCTCCTGAGTCGCCGCTCCGCGTTCGCGGACAGACTTTTGACTTTTGACTTGGTAGCTGAGCCTGCCGAAGCTTGACTTGGTAGCTGAGCTTGCCGAAGCTTGACTTTTGATTACCAATACCCATAAAGGAGCGAGGGCAATCCACGGCAGGAACCAGGCAGATACAGGCGCAGTGGCAAGCCCCATCAAAATTCCGCTCAGTAAAGGTAACAACAAGGACAGTCTCGGTAGGCGTTTGCCGATAAAAGTCAAACTAGGCAATAAAGTCTTCAGGGGCGATCGCATGGGACAGTTTGAGTTTTCTATTCTTAATGCAGTTTAGCTTCTCTTTCCCCTGCTGCTCGTTCTCGATCGACCTGTGCCTCCGAATCTTTCTTGAATCCTGGCTGCGAGAAGAAGAATCGCAGAGCGAGAGACAAAAATATTGAAATTTGGCTAAAATGACTTCAACAAATTCTCATTTTTTCTCGAACATCTTCCCAATCGGAGAGATTCAGGGAACGAGATTGAGAGCGGTCTAAATATTGTATGCCGCAGAAAAGCAAGTCAATCAAGAGTTGGGAAAGTCTTATGGCAGTTAATTTGCATCAAATAAAACAAAGATTTTACCCTTATTTGCAGGCTGGACTGTCGAGCGCTATGTCTAGTCTTGCTCAATTAAGAATGAAGGTAATAACTGATTCAGGGACATCGATCGGTCTGCGCCGAAAACTTTTTGAAAAGGTGATTCCTAAAGGTGGAGTTGGTGTCGAGCTAGGTGTTTATAAAGGTACTTTGTCAAAATATATTTTGAGTGCCAATCAACCGCAATGCCTTCATCTTGTCGATCCTTGGTGGAAATATAAAAGCGATTGGCATTGGGCGATAGGTGATACGTCAACAGTGAGATCGTTTGCTTCTATAGTTCTATCACTTCAGCAAGAAATATCAGCCGGAAAGGTTGAAATTCATATTAATGGCTCAAAAGAGGTGCTAAAAAGTTTTGATAATGGCTATTTAGATTGGGCTTACGTCGATTCTACTCATGCTTACGAGCAAACAAAAGATGAACTTGCCCTGCTCAAAGACAAAGTAAAACCTAGTGGCATTATTGCAGGCGATGATTGGCAAAAAGATCCATCTCATCGCCATCATGGGGTTTACCGAGCCGTCAACGAGTTTTTGGCGTGCGAGCCAACTTATCAACTAATTTTTCAGGAAGGAACTCAATGGGCTGTAACTAAATCAGAAGGTAAGAATTGACGCGATCGAGTCTTTAGTGCCAAGAGCGATCGCGGAAGCAATCGCGCTCGATCGCTTACGATCTCTGCTGGCTTCGATCGTACCTTAGTTGAAGTCTGAGAGGAAATTATCCGGCAAAAGACAGAAAAGCTGGCGTTCTTCATTCACTACTAAAGATAGAGGACAAGATCGACTCTGTGTCTTGAAATAAGGAATTGGCGATCCTCTCATCTACACTCGGCGATCCGATCGCTTTTACTCTTAGAGTCTAGGGAACCTATTTCACCAGACAGAGCCGCAATTGAGGCAGTACGGTTCTTGGGTTAGAGGCAAGCGATCGCTGAGTTTTTTAAAATTGGGAGCGAACATTTTTAAGTTTCACAAACAGGTGTTAGAAATGACTACTACCCAGACAGGAACCAGCAACGCTGAGTACGATCTAATTAGCATTCTTTATCATGCTCTCGAAGGTGCTACTACTTACGAATCTTACTGCCAAGATGCCGAGCAACAAGGCGATACCGAACTTCAGCAGTTTTTTCAAGAAGTCAAAGAACAAAGCCGTCAATGTGCGGAACGGGCTAAAACTTTGTTAGCCAGTCGATTGGCTCAACAACCAGCAATGCGCTAAAACCGATAGCAATTGGCTGGAGATGGGAACGGGTAAGATGGCCATTCCACAAGAGATTAGACTTCAGCAAGAGTTGTTTGCTAATTTTTCTCCGCTAGTGCTGGTAGGTGTCACCCCGCATTCAACTCCTACCAGTATTTTTTTGACACTCTTCTAAATTTATAAACTTCTGAATTCCAGTGAGGTTTGATTTGACATTAACTGTGTGCGGCCAACATAGCTCATCAAACCCGCCCCTACAACTTCTGAACTTCTGAACTTCTTAATAATATGGATAATTCGCTCGATCGCCAGTGGCATACTCTAGATGTTAACGAAGTCACTCAAATTCTCCAGAGCGATCGCGAAACTGGTTTGACATCGAATGAGGTAGCCCGAAGAGTCGAGCGCTTTGGTGTCAATCAGTTGAGCAAAAAAGCTGGTAAAAACCCTTTTTGGCTATTTATCGAGCAATTCAGTCAGCCTTTAGTTTACATTTTGCTGATTGCTGGAGTAGTCACAGCTTTTCTGCGGGAATGGATAGATGCAGGCGTGATTTTTGGGGTCGTGTTGCTGAACGCTATTATTGGCTTTTTGCAAGAATCGAAAGCAGAAAACGCGATCGCGGCCTTAGCTGAAGTCATAACTACCGAATCGACTGTCATCCGCGACGGCAACAAAGCACGAATTCCCTCTACAGAATTAGTGCCAGGAGATTTAGTCTTGCTGGCTTCGGGCGATAAAGTTCCAGCAGATTTACGCCTAATAGAAAACAAAGATTTACAAGTAGATGAATCCGCCCTCACTGGCGAGTCGGTTCCTGTTAATAAAGCCATCGATATTGTAGAGGCAGAAACGCCGCTAGCCGATCGCATAAATCTGGCTTACGCTGGCAGTTTGGTAACGTTCGGGCAAGCACGAGGAATAGTAATAGCGATCGCCGATAAAACGGAAACTGGTAGGATTTCACAATTGCTCGATCGCAGCGTCAATTTATCTACTCCTTTAACTCGTAAAATTGAAAAATTTAGTAAAACTCTACTTTATATCATCCTGGGACTAGCGGCTCTAACTTTTGCGATCGGAGCCAGCCAAGGACAGCAATTAATCGGCGTTTTTCAAGCTGCCGTGGCTTTAGCAATCAGTGCGATCCCCGAAGGATTGCCAGCCATCGTCACCATTACTTTAGCGATTGGTGTCTCTAGAATGGCCCGCCGTCATGCAATTATTCGCCACTTAGCTGCCGTAGAAACTTTGGGCAGTACCACCATCATTTGTTCCGATAAAACTGGAACTCTGACGGAAAATCAAATGACCGTGCAAGAGATTTGGGCGGGAGGCGATCGCTATCAGGTTAGCGGTGTGGGATACAAGCCTGAAGGAGAAATTCTTCAGCAAGAACGAGCGGTAAATCTAGATAATTTGGCGGCTTTAAAAGAATGCTTGCAAGCAGGTTTGCTGTGCAACGATTCGCACCTTCAAACCACAGATGGGCAGTTGAAAGTTGCTGGCGATCCTACCGAAGGCGCTCTGATTGTAGCGGCTCAAAAGGGTGGATTCAATCAATCAGATCTAGAAAGAGAAATGCCGCGATTAGATAGCATTCCCTTCGAGTCGCAGTTTCAATATATGGCAACGCTTGTAGAGACGCGAGATCTCGCGTCTCTACAGGATGGTGCGTCTCCTAGTTCTAGCGTTATATATGTAAAAGGATCGATCGAGGCGATTTTTCCCAAGTGCGATCGCGTGCTTGACAATCGGGGGCAATTAATCCCATTTGATGCCAAACAGAGCCAACGAGAAGCAGACGCAATGGCGCAAAAAGGGTTGCGAGTGCTAGCTTTTGCCAAAAAAACCGTCCCAGAAAGTCAAACATCGATAGAACATGAAGATATCAACAGCGGTTTAATCTTTTTGGGATTGCAGGGATCGATCGATCCGCCTCGTACCGAAGCCATCAAAGCGATCGCGGCTTGCCAGCAAGCGGGCATCCAAGTCAAGATGATTACAGGCGACCATGCCTTAACCGCAGGTGCGATCGCGCAAACGATGGGACTGCATCAAACTGAGACAGCTACCGTTATCACCGGACAAGAATTAAGCCGGATGAGCAAAGAGGAACTGGCACAAGCCGTCCACAGCAGCGACGTGTTTGCCAGAGTTGCTCCGGAACAGAAATTAGACTTAGTTAAAGCCTTGCAAGCTGACGGCGAGATCGTCGCTATGACAGGGGATGGTGTCAACGATGCCCCAGCCCTCAAACAAGCAGATATCGGCATTGCCATGGGCAACGCTGGCACGGAAGTAGCTAAAGAAGCTGCTGACGCAATTTTAACCGACGATAACTTTGCCTCGATCGCCGCCGCTGTCGAAGAAGGCCGTACCGTTTATCGAAATCTCCAGCGAGCTATTGCTTTTATTTTGCCGATTAGCGCCGGAGAATCGATGACTATTTTGATTGCCATCTTGCTGCAAACGCAACTACCAATTCTCCCGCTGCAAATTTTATGGATGAATATGGTGGGCGCTACTGCTTTAACTTTGCCATTAGGATTCGAGCCAAGCTCGTCGCAAATCATGCAAATACCGCCACGCAATCCTAAAGAATCTTTATTAACTGGTAGTTTGGTCAGACGGATTTTAGCAATTTCTGTATTTAACTGGATTGTTGCTTTCGGAGTATTTGAGTGGATCGAACAAAGCACCAGAAATACCGATCTAGCTCGCACTATGGCGATTAATAGTTTAATCGCCTCTTCCAGTCTTTACTTACTGAGCATCAGCCGCTTTGTGCCTTCACTGCTGGCCAGATTGCAAGGGAAAAAGACTAAAATTAGCTATGCTCCTCTAGTCGGTGTGGGGTGTATATTTATTTTGCAAGCGATCTTCAGTCAGTGGTCGGTAATGAATCAGCTATTCGATACCGTACCGCTGAGTTTGAGGCAAGCGTTAATTTGCATTGGTGTCGCTCTTCCTGTAGTTTTGGTAGCAGCGATCGTCCAGTTATTTGAACCCAAAAATCCGCGCCATGCGGCGAGGCCAGAGGTCAGAGGTAAAAGGCAGAATACGGGTAAGAGATGACTGAATTAGTACAAATTCTCAAACAAGATTACCAAAGATTTCCCCAAGATCAAACCTATGACATTTACGATCGCGAGGTATTTTTTCAAGATCCGCTGACTAAGTTCAAAGGGATCGATCGCTACCGGAAGATGATTGGTTTTATTAACACTTGGTTTATCGATCCTCAATTAGATTTACACGATATTAGCCAGTCAGAGAATACGATCGTCACTCGTTGGACTTTAAGTTGGACTACTCCTTTGCCGTGGAAGCCTCGGATAAGTATTCCCGGATGGAGCGAGTTACAAGCGAACGATCGCCGCTTAATTGTCTCCCACATCGATCGCTGGGACTGTTCGCGGCTGAATGTTTTGCAGCAGCACTTTTTTCCTTTACACAAATTCAAGCAAAATGATAAATAATGTAAATACTTCTCAGGCAGGACGATCGACCCATGCGTTTAATCCTCATGACGGGCAAAGGAGGCGTTGGTAAAACCTCTGTGGCCGCCGCTACTGGCTTGCGCTGCGCCGAACTCGGCTATAAAACCTTAGTTTTAAGTACCGATCCGGCTCACTCGCTAGCGGATAGTTTTGACATGGAATTAGGGCACGAACCGCGAGAGGTGCGATCGAATTTATGGGGCGCAGAATTAGATGCCCTGATGGAGTTAGAGAGCAATTGGGGAGCCGTTAAGCGCTACATTACCCAAGTTTTGCAAGCGCGGGGGTTAGATGGAGTTCAAGCCGAAGAACTAGCCATTCTGCCGGGGATGGATGAGATTTTTGCCCTAGTAAGGATGAAGCGCCACTACGACGAAGGCGAGTTTGATGTCTTGATTATCGACTCTGCCCCTACTGGTACTGCTCTGCGGCTGTTGAGTTTGCCAGAAGTGAGCGGTTGGTATATGAGACGTTTTTACAAACCGTTACAACAAGTCTCGGTGATACTCAGGCCGCTCGTAGAACCTTTATTCAGGCCGATTGCAGGTTTTTCTTTGCCCGATCGAGAAGTGATGGATGCACCTTACGAGTTTTACGAGCAAATTGAAGCTTTAGAAAAGATTTTGACCGATAATACTGTCACTTCAGTCCGTTTAGTTACCAACCCCGAAAAAATGGTAATTAAAGAATCTCTCCGCGCTCACGCTTATTTAAGCTTGTACAACGTCGCTACCGATCTAGTCGTAGCCAATCGAATTATTCCAGAGACAGTCACCGATCCTTTCTTTCAACGTTGGAAAGAAAGCCAACAGCAATACCGCCAAGAGATTCACGAAAACTTTACTCCTTTACCAGTAAAAGAAGTGCCGCTTTACTCGGAAGAAATGTGTGGTTTAGCAGCTTTAGATCGGTTAAAAGAAACTTTGTACGCTGGTGAAGATCCGGCTAAGGTTTACTATCAGGAAACGACGGTGAGAGTCGTGCAAGACAAAAACCAATACAGTCTGGAAATTTATTTGCCAACGATTCCTAAAGATAACATTCAGTTGAGTAAGACGGGTGACGAACTCAATATTCGGATTGGCAATCACCGACGCAATTTGGTATTACCCCAAGCTCTAGCAGCCCTGCAACCAGCAGGTGCGAAAATGGAAGAAGATTATCTCAAAATTAGATTTGCCTAAATGTTGATAGCTCATAATCATACTGGAAGCTTCGATCGACAATGAACAATGAACGATGACTCTAGCCTAATTTCACCAAGCATTTCCGATCGAGTTTCAGAAAATCAGACCCCTTTGAAGTTGGGAATGATGGCTTCTGGAAGTGGAACTAATTTTGAGGTGGTAGCCGAAGCGATCGCTACCGGGCAACTCAACGCCCAAATTCAATGTTTAATTTACAATAATCCCGGTGCTAAGGTAGCAGCTAGGGCAGAAAAAAGAAATATTCCGGCTATTTTGCTCGACCACCGCCAGTTTAATAGCCGCGAAGATCTCGATCGCCAAATTATTACCACTTTGCAGCAATATGAAGTCGAATGGGTAGTCATGGCGGGTTGGATGCGAATAGTCACCTCAGTTTTAATCGATGCTTTTCCCCACCAAATTATTAACATTCACCCCAGTTTGTTGCCCAGTTTTCGAGGAGGGCACGCAGTTGAAGAAGCAATAGCCGCTAAAGTTAAAATTACTGGTTGTACCGTTCACTTAGTTACACCAGAAGTCGATAGCGGGCCGATTTTGATGCAAGCCGCCGTACCAGTGCTGCCAGACGATACTAGAGAAACCCTACACGCTCGGATTCAGGTGCAAGAACATCGAATTTTACCAATTGCGATCGCTTTAGCAGCGCAAGCAGTTAGAGCCAACCAGATTTAGTATGAGGTATTTATGCAGAGGCATGAAGTTTTAGAAAAGATTGAATCTCACAAGCTTTCGCTAAAAGAGTTTAACGTTAAATCGTTAATTCTATTTGGTTCTGTGGCACGGGATGAAGCTACACCAGAGAGTGATGTCGATTTATTAGTAGAATTCGATCGACCCATTGGTTTACTGGCATTTGTTCGATTGAAACGACACTTAGAAGCTATTTTGGGATGCTCGGTCGATCTAGGAACTCCTAATTCGCTAAAGTCTGACTTGAGAAAGCCTGTATTAGAAGATTCTGTTCGTGTCTTCTAGAAGTTTTCGACAGCGGATTCAGGATATAGTCGATATAGGTTTGGATGTGGAAACCTTCACCAGAGATTGTAGGTTGGGTTGAACGGAGTGAAACCCAACGCCACAATAATATTGGGTTTCGCTATCGCAAGGGCTAGGGCCTACGTTAATTATGGCCGATCGACCAGATTCGATATCATTCATGAATATTTTTATGTTCGATCGAGTCTCTCCCAACTCAGTTCTGATGTAGCTTCATCCAAATGCCAACGCAGTAAATTAGCAGGATGTCCGACCAGAGTTGCAGGCAGATCGATCGCTTTTCGAGGGGATGCTGTAGCCAGAGCGATCGCAGTTTCAGGGTCGCATAATCCCCATTTAACTAAGTTTTGAGTGCCTACCAATAGGGGTAAAGTCGTCCCCGATAAAGTCCCATCTGGCAGTCTGGCGGTGCCATCTTTTACTTCTATTTGCCGCCGATCCCAAGGATAGATGCCGTCGGGCAATCCCAAGGGTGCTAAAGCATCGCTGACGAGAAACAAACTTCGATCGCAGTCACCAGCGGCTAAGAGGATTTGTAACATTATCGGACAAATATGGTGTCCGTCGGCGATCGCGCCACACCAAACTCCAGGACGCACTAGAGCCGCTCCCAGCAATCCCGGTTCGCGGTGATGCAGCGCTGGCATGGCGTTGAAGGCATGAGTCACCATAGTCGCGCCCAAATCGAAAGCTTGTTGGGCTTGGGCAACGGTGGCTTGAGAGTGTCCCAGACTAACGGTAATGCCAAGGGAACACAAGTAGGGAATTACCTCACCAGTAGGATCTAACTCTGGTGCGAGAGTCATCACCTTAACGATATGGGCGTAATCTCCCAAGACTCGCTTGACGTTCTCAATTGTTAGGGGTAGCAGATATTCAGCCGGATGCGCCCCCCGCTTGGCGGGATTTAAAAACGGTCCTTCCAGATGCACCCCTAAAATCTGGGCAGCAGGCAGATCTGGAGGAGAAAAATTGGCGATGACACAGAGCGATCGCTCTACATTCTCAACTGCTGTCGTCACCAAAGTCGGCAAAAACCCATCAACTCCTTGTTCCCAAAGGAATTGACAGATCTTTTGCAAAGAAATTTCATCGAATGTCTCAGTAAAAGCCCAGCCTAACGCCCCATTAATTTGCAGATCGACCCCACCGAGAGATATCCAATCGCCTGCCACGTCCAAAACTTCCACCTCTGGAGATCGGCTTTCAGCAGACATCGCCAGAATTCGATCGACCCGACCTTGACGAATCCTAATCTGCTGTAACTCTGCTTCGCCTAAAACGCGGGCATTGAGAAGATCGATCGCAGTAGCAACTGTTTTTTTAGTCGATCGGGTCATGAAGATTAGCCTTAAGGAAGTGTTATCTGCCGAACCAGCGTGTTAGGGTATCGAACTAGATTAGCTTGTATCCCGCAGCGATGAGGAGCATCCCGTGTTAAAGCCAAACACCATCGTCATCGGAGCATCAGCCGGGGGACTCAAAGCCTTTAAAACACTTGTTTCTCAACTGCCCCATGACTTCCCGGCGGCGGTGTTTATTGTTTGGCATCTCTCTCCAGATTACCCCAGCCTGTTACCCCAAATTTTGGCACGGGTCACTCCCCTGACTGTTACCCACGCCGTCGATGGGGAGCCAATTCGATCGGGTTGCATTTACGTGGCTCCTCCCAATCGCCATCTGTTAGTAGAACCGGAGGTTGTTCGTCTCTCGCAGGGGCCCAAAGAAAACCGATTTCGTCCGGCGATCGATGTCTTGTTTCGCTCTGCTGCTCGATCCTACGGAGCGCAGACGATTGGGGTGGTGTTGACTGGCTGCCTCGACGACGGAGTGGCTGGGCTATACGCCATTAAAGAGCGAGGCGGTATCGCTGTGGTTCAAGACCCCTTGGAGGCGCTGTACGACTCAATGCCTAGAGCGGCGCTCGAAGCAGTGGCGGTCGATTATTGCGTGCCGCTAGGCGAAATGGGAGATCTGTTAGTGCGGTTAGCGAACCAAGTCCTTCCCCCACAGGAGGAAAAGCCAGTGTCTGAGAAAATGGATATTGAAGTTGGGATTGCCCGCCAAGATAAAGCCTTAGAACTCGGAATTATGAAGCTTGGCGAACTTTCTCCGTTTACCTGTCCTGAGTGTCATGGCGTATTGTTGCAGTTGAAGGAAGGCAACCAACTTCGCTTTCGCTGCTATACGGGGCACGCCTATTCGCTCAATACCTTGCTCGCCGAGGTGACACAGCGGGTCGAAGAGTCCCTTTGGGATAGCATTCGGACTGTTGAAGCGAGCGAGATTTTGATGACCCATATGGCGAAGCATCTGCGCGAGATCGACGAGCATGAGGTGGCAGACCTACTGTTGCAAAAAGCCGAAGATGCAAAACGACGAGGGCATTTAGTGCGGCAAGCAGCGATGAGCAACGAAATCTTGAGCCAAGAGAATCTGGATGAAGAGCTAAAGCTTCATGAGGGCATCGATCCAGGGATTTAAGAACCCGATTCGATCTCAGAGCGATCGCGGTGCTAACGGCTGCGCTCACACACCTTACTGGATCGACACAGCTAGAATGAGGCATTACGATTGGGTTCGTTGGGTTTCACTGCGTTCAACCCAACCTACGACTATTGCTAAGCAGATTTGATATGAAGAAGATTCTTGTAGGATAGCCCTCTGGGCTGTCCCCTGGAGAGTGAAATAGCTCTCTTTAGCTGTCTCCTGGGATGCCTCTACGAACTATTTCCCGATCTTTTCCGATCTTCTATATTACTTTTTCTGACTTTTTATGGCTGACGGCAACCAGCGGGTTTTTTATGCTGGATGAGTGTTGGGTGAGCCTCGTCTTGCGTAAGTAATCTTTGGTTTCTCAGAGTGGTAATCAACCAATGACATATAACTACATCAGCTTAGCCCCTAATCTCAACATCCTCCCTAGCGCTTTAATCGAGTTGATTAAAGAAGGAGTGATGATCGTCTCTCATAATTTACAACCAGTCTATCTCAACCTTAAAGCTAGAGAAATCTGCCAACAGCTTTGGCCTGGAGATCGCGCCGACAATTTATCTTCAGTCATGTCCGATATCTATCATCGGTTGTGCAGTAGCTTCAGCTTGGAAGATAAAGAGTTTGTCATGGATTATCAAATTTCCGGCCAACAAATTATTCGGATTCGAGCTAGCTATCTAACTGCCGAACTTGACGTTCCTGTAGCCTCTACTCTAGACGATCGCCCGTTGTTGTTGCTTTTCCTTGAAGATCGAGCAGCGATTTTACAAGAAGAACTGCGGCTGGAACAGAAAAAATACGGTCTGAGCGATCGCGAAACTGAAATCTTGAAACTACTATCGCAAGCCTATAGCTATCAAGACATCGCTCAAAAGCTGCAAATCAGTCTCAATACGGTCAAGTTTCACGTCAAGAACATCAATGGCAAAAAACGCTGTTTAGAAACCGAAGATAGCTATCTTGCTGTCTAAACAAATAATAAAACTACCCTTTTGTGTAGGACACATCCTTTTAGCTATTGGTTAAAACAGAATTATGGAATTAGTTCTAACGAACGTATTTCTCACACAACATCTAACAACAATACTAGATTTATTAATCATGGAAACTACCAAACAGTTCAAAATTCCGACCAAATTTTTGGTTTCTGCTGTCTCTTTAGCATCGGCTCTTGCAACGGCTGCTGATCCAGCCTTAGCTGATAGTTATAGATTTTCTCCAGGAAGTAAGTGTTTGTCTTCAGACCCAACTTCTGATTCGACTCTAGTTCGAGGAGAAAATTACATCTATAACACTAATACTTCCAAGTATGCTTATGTAGTTTGCCCGATTGATGTAGGAGTCCCTGACGATAAAATTACCAATGGTGTTTATACCACTGTTAGCGTACTTAAATACAACACTCAAAAGCTGACTTGCAGAATTAGCAGCTATTACGGAGACGGAACATTTGTAGATTCCAAGAGTGCGAGTACCAGCGCCAACGGCAGAGCATCATTCAATACTCCAACAGTTAAGTCGGCTATTGTTTACGGAGTATTTTGTGAATTACCACCTAGCAGTGGGATTTACAGTTTGTACACCTGGTTCAATTAGAAGGTTTATGCCTTCACCTGGTTAATTGTTTGAATTGGTTGAGAGCGGCGATCGCCTTCTTTCTTTTATTAGATGGGAGAGCGATCGCTTTTCCTTTGTCGATTTCTTTAGAGAAATATATGACGATCGAAAACTACCCTTTTGTGTAGGACACCTCTGTTGAGTTGGCAGTTAAAACAGAATTATGAAATTGCTTCAATCGAGTACATTTCTAACACAACAACTACCAACAACAGAAAATTTACTACTCATGAAAACTACCAAAACTTTTATCGCTGCTGTGGTTACTTTAGTATCCACTATAGCGACTGCTGCTGCTCCAGCTTTGGCTGACAACTATAAGTCATTTCCAGGAAGTATGTGCCACGGTACAGATTCTACTTCTGAATCAAGACTATCTCGTGGATATCTTTATATCTACAATAATGACTCATCTCAATATGCCTATGTAATTTGTCCCATAGTCCGAGGCGCACCTGGAGATGATGATGGTACTACCACCGGGCCTTCTTCTCTGGTTTATGTAAACAAGGGAAATAGTCAATCCATGTTATGCGGTTTGATAGGCGATTGGCCCGCTGGAGGTGGATTTAGCTATAAGCAGGGGACTACCACCGCTCAGGGAGTTACATACATCTCTATCCCCAAAGTTGAGAAAAGGAATATCTACGCCATCTTTTGCTCTATACCGCCTAAAAGCTCGATTACTGGCTACTACTCCTTCTTTAAATAAGAAAGCTAGTATCTTCTTCCGATCGCCATGGAATTAAGTCCCGTTCGATCGCCTGCTAAAATTGGTTGAAAATTAGCGATCGCTTTCCTTCTTTTGTTAGATGAGAGAGCGATCGCTTTTTATCGCTTACTAATCGCAACCAAATATTCCGGCTCGGCAATGCAGGCTCCATCAATGACTTAAACTGTTAGGACTTCGTGAACCTGCTTTGTTCAAATTCAAAAGCTTGCAAAAACTAGACTTGGCATTTCCGTATCTCATGTGCATATGCACTACAGAAAGGGAAGCATTCTATAGTGCATAAATTAAAGTCTAAGCTGGCGATCGCGATCGAAACAATCCCATCAGGGGGGGTATATAAAGATTAAAACTTTTGGAACATTTTTAAGTAAATAGGGTAAAATTATCTTAACTAGCTCGGAATGATTCATCTCTGAATGTCTCCGCCTCTTTCTGAAGCGTCAATGTGGCGATCGGGAAACCGGAACAAAACCGAACGATCGAAAGTCTGTAAATCTGGGAATCTTATATATAGAGGTTCTTGAAAACTGACAAAGGGATTGAAGATGAAAACACGTTTACCCTGGATAGTTGTTACCACCGCTTGTGCTTTGGTAATTGCTGATAACAGCGGTGCTAGAAGCCAAGGATCGGCGATCGCTTTAGCATCTGGGTTCTCTTCCCCTATTGTTGTCAGAGGCACATCGGGAGGAGCAAAGCAGACTCCAGACTGCGGTAAAATCGCTGCCGCGCCGAACCACGTCATTCAAATGCAGAATGACTTTCCTTACCTGCGGTTTAGCCTCCAAAGTACCGGATCGCCAACTTTATTGATCGTCGAACCAGGCGGCCGCCGCACCTGCGTTTTGTCAGACAGCTATTCGCAAGGCACGATCCAATCATCTGGTTTTTGGAAGAAAGGGCCTTACTCGGTCTATATTGGCGATCGCGCTGGTGGTCGCAATCAATACACCTTATCGATTACCCAAAAGCCAAACTAATTGAAGAGTTCGATCGCTCTTATTTTGATTGAAAAAATCTTTGCCGAGCTATTCGATCGGCTAATTTAATTGCTGCTTTCATGCTATTAGCATTAGCAATCCCCAGCCCAGCAATATCGAACGCCGTCCCGTGATCGGGAGAAGTTCTGATAAAAGGCAAGCCAATAGAAGTATTGATTGCTTCCTCAAAAGCCATCAGCTTGACTGGAATTAACCCCTGGTCGTGATACAGCGCCAAATAAGCATCAGCCAGATTAGTGACTCCTCCCCCTCCTTTGAACCAAGCTTGACCCGGATTAACCCACATCGTATCTGGCGGAATGGGACCGACCAATTTAAGTTCTGGCCGCTGATGGCGTTCTGCTTCTAACCAGGGAATCAGCCAATCTTGTTCTTCGCGCCCTAATTGTCCTCGTTCCCCACTGTGAGGGTTTAAACCCGCGATCGCAATTGTCGGCGTTTCTAAGCCAAAGTCTTGCCGCAAGCACTCGATTAACAAATCTAATTTGCGGCTCATCAATTCTGGTGTCAGCGCCTCAGCGACTTGGCGCAAGGGGATATGGGTAGTAGCCAACAAAGTGCGCAGCGTCCAGTCAGTATAGGGCGATCGCGCCACAAATAACATCCCAAATTTCTCTACCCCCGCTCGCTCGGCAAGGAGTTCGGTTTGTCCCGGATATTCATGTCCGGCGGCTTTCCAAGCCGATTTCGCAATCGGCCCGGTGACGATGCCATCAAACTCACGCTCTATAGTACGAGCGATCGCGGTTTCTAAATAGGCAAAACTAGCAGCACCACTAGCAGCATTGCCTATCCCTATTTGAATTTGACTCAATATCGACTTTTCTAGCGGTACGTCGAGAATTGACAACTCGGCTGGATTAGCCAACGCACTTGCCGATATTTGGGTTAGAAGGCGATCGTAAGTAGCTGACAGCACAGATTCGTTACCGATGACTGTAATCTCGCAGTCTTTGACAATTTCTGGATCTGCTAGCGCTTTCAACACTACTTCCGAGCCGATCCCGGCTGGATCTCCTAATGTGACAGCTAAACGTGGGGGATGGGGCGATCGAGAATTAGAGGTTTGGGGCTGAACATTCATCTTACGGTAATGTTGATACCTTAAAGCTGGGAGATAAAAAAAGCGATTTTATCGATCCGATAAAATAACTATTTTAAGTGTTTGATAGTTTAATAATTTGTATTGTAATATTGCAGTTCGTATATTTACTTAACTTCAGTATTTTTTAACTAGCAAGGATGTAAAAAGATCGGTGAGACTACGATTATAACAAAATAGAAGTCCCATTATATTTTAAATATAGCTTACATAAAAAAGACCGGAGGTTGCCCCAGAGGGGCAACCTCCGGTCTTTTTTAGTTGAAATTAACTGTATCTATCTATTTGCTAAAGATGGGTACAAATTGAAAATTGCCACACTATCGAAATTGGAGATTTGCAAATACCATCATGAACTTCACTCAAAAACTAACCTTGATTCTGGGAGTAACTACTTTGCTCCCATTCATTAAATCACCTTCCGCTTATGCTGCTCCTCAGTGCGCTGCCAGCAATCAAATACCATTAAGCAAAGCTCGTCTTGACGTTCTTGCAGTCCAGAAAAATGCAGTCGATCCTAATCTCATTCCTACCGAATTTAATAAAAAGGTGGGAAAGGCTTTTCAGGATTTTGCTTTGGGTACTATAGATCCAAATAGAGTAATTCCAGAGAATACAATACGTTACTATTCAAAACTAAGAGACGAAAACACCAATGGTAAGAAGAAGAACGTAGCACCAGATGCGGTAGTTCCACTTATATATAAAGATATTCTGACTGGACAAGAAAAAGAATATCCTGAAGGTGTCTTTTATGAAGTCAAAGCTCTTGGTGCTGCCACCAAGGTTAGCATTACCCCTAGAAGTGACGAATGGCAAATTGGAGGCGAGGTTCAAGTTTTATCGGACTCGGATGCTGCTAAGATGTGGGGAAATGGAGTACCAGCACTTATCTTTCTTACTACCTCAGATGTAAAGATTAGTCCAAAATTGAGAATACAAGCCACTCTCGATTATGTAGCCCTTTGGCACGGTATAGCTTGTGAAATCCCTACTTTTGGAGGTAATGCACCTGACAACTATCTCCAATTGGGTCGAGCTGACCTTAACAATCCTGAAGTTTACGTATTAGATCTCACAATTCCTGCGCCAATAGGACCTGGAAAACCCGGTAAACTTCCCGAACTCTCGTCACAATGCTATTACCCATTACCCAATGCTCAGGTCTGTTATGGAGGCCCCCCTTAAAAACTTAAAGAGATCGTTGACTTACTAAAGCCTTCTTTTTTAAGACAAACGAGAAAGGCACATTTCTAAACTTAAATCCTGGCTTTCTCCTTCATAGAAGTAAACCTAGATAGTCTAGTTTAAGTCTAGGCAAACTGCTTGCAATTGTAAAAATGACTCATTCAAGTGCCAAACTAATCACATTCCTGTAGTCCAAGGAAAGACAATGACAAAATTATTACGTTTAACTGTTACTCTATCTGCTATCTTTGTGCCTACTGTCATTATTTTAGGTAGTCCCATATTTGCTAAGGAAAATCCTCTCTGTGTTATGGTTACACCTACTAATAGGATTGTAAACCTGAACCATATCTGCGGAGCTAATCAAAACCAAAAATTACAAATGAACGCTCAACACTTCTATCAACAAGGACGCATTAACGGCAAAAAGGAGCTTTACAAAGAAGCTATTGCTGATTTTACTCAGGCCATTAATTTGAAGCCCGATTTTATCGAAGCTTACGTTATGCGTGCTGCTGTTCGACACTATGGAGAAGAAGATACTAAGCAAGCAATTGAAGATCTTCAGCAAGCTGCAAATATTTGTAAGCAAAAAGGACAGTTAGAAAGGGCCAAGCTAGTTTATAGAGTAATTGAGTCTTACCAAAACGATTCAGAGTAAAAAATTGGTTACTTGACAACCAAGTAATACCATTTATCAAAAGTGACGAAATAGCTCCCAACGGAGAGATGTAGTGCTACGTCTCTCCGTCTAATAACTCCATAACATGAACGCTCAACATTTCCATCAACAAGGATTTATTCATGGCAGAAAAGGACTTTACAAAGAAGCTGTTGCTGATTTTACTTTGAAGCCTGATTTTGCCGAAGCGTACATCGCCCGCGCTCATGCCAGAGGTGGGACAGGAGACAATCAGGGTGCAATTAAGGATCTTCAACAAGCTGCAAATATTTATCAACAAAGGGGAGAATTAGAGAAAGTTAAGATAGTTCATCAAGTAACCGAGTTTTACCAAAACGACTCCGAGTGAGGAAATTGTTACTTGGCGATAAAGAAAGCTCCTGCTCTAACTGGGTCGAACTCTTTGGGAAACCTTGTTGCTTGGTTATACACGGCTTGCGACAGATCGACTTGAATGAAATTGACACCTCTGAGATCGGCTTGGATTAAATTGGCTCCTCTCAACTTGGCTCCAGCTAAGATAGCGTTGCTCAAGTCTGCATAACTCAAGTCAGCAGAATCGAGAATGCTATTTTGCAAGTTAGCTTCCTCTAAGTTGGCTTGATGCAAACAGGCACCATTTAATGTTGCCCCTCTCAGGTTAGCTTTATCTAACCGGGCTTTAGTTAAATCAGCTAAACTGAGATTTGAACCGCTTAAGTTAGCTCTATATAGTGAAGCTTCCCTCAGAATAGCTTTGCTGAGGTTGGACTCAGAGAGATCGACACCGCGTTCCTCCTGCTGTTGTATCTCTAAGAGCAGCAATTTAGCCTTTGCTACATTTTCATCATCGAACGAAGGTAGGCCAATATTTATCATTCCTCCACTACTACCAGTCAAATTAGCTCTATATAGATCGGCTCCACTGAGATTTGCTCGATGTAGATTGGCTCCAGCAAAGCTAGCTTCACGCAAATTCGATCGACTCAGATTAGCTTCCTGTAATATGGACTTACGTAAAGAGGCTTTGCTCAAATTAGCTCCATGGAGATTGGCTCTTGTAAAGTTGGTGTTGCATAGCATGGCACTGGTAAGAATCGCTCCACTCAGATCGATCTGGCTGAGATTAGCCTTAGCTCGTTGAATGTCAATTTTATGCAAGTTAACACCCTTGAAATCTCTTTCTCCTTTGGCATAACGCCTCAGAAATTCATCAGCATTCATAATTTATCTCCTTGTGGTTAAACAAGCTTCAATTACTTTATCTAGATAATTGTGGTTCCATTTTGAAAAATTGCGAGCTTGGTTTCTGGCATTTTGGAATAAAGTGGGTTGCTCGCTGGCTGCTGCTTCTAATAACTCAGTAGTTGGTTGCTTAATCGTTCTAGCCACTCCTAAACGCTCTAACTTTAAACCGTTCAATCCTTGCTCTAAATGCGTGGGCAAAACGATTTGAGGAATGCCAGCTAACAGACAAGCGAGTGATGTGGTAGCTCCACCATGATGAATTGCTAAAGACTTTCCCTGTAAAACTTTTTCTAAATTGCCGAAGTCACACTGAAGGTTGAGGGCATTTACTACTAACGAGTAGTGAGGCCATTCTGGAGAAAGATAGCCCCAGCGATCGCCAACAGCATTGCCCAGATCTTCGGGAAGCGGTGAATTATGAATTCCCACGTATTCCCCAAATCCATTACGAACGTGGCGATAAGGGTCGAGTTCTGGAATCGAGAATATAAAAGCGCGATCGCCATTCAGCAAATGGCCCAGGACATCGCCTTCACCAATTACTTGACGAACTGCCTGGGCAACTTCTACTGTCCTCTGAATTGAAGTTGGAGGTACAGATTCGCGAATTGGTGGAAAATCAGCAACGGGTGGAGGCACTGTGAAACCGTTGCCGATGACAATTATAGGAACTTCCCCGCGACACGCTAGCACTAGGGCTGGAGCAAATTCAGCAATAATGAAAGCTGGTTTCACCATGTCAATTAGGTTTTTCCAAGCTTTGATGTGGAAGTGCAGCGTTACGGCTTCGCTGAAGCCAAATACATAGAGGATGTCAGTAAACAAATAAGATTTGTTATCGGGTTCATCCAATGCCTTCATTGCTGGCAACGGGGCCTGTAAAACTTTCCAAGGAAAATCTAGCCCTTTAGGTTGGAAACTTCGCAAGGCAAAAATCGGCTCGATTTTGTAGACTTCTAGCTGTCGCGCGAGCGCTACTAGCCTTTGGATATGTCCTTGTCCCCCACCAATTTCCCAAGCAAGTAAAGCTCTAGTCATATCTTTTATCTTCTAAGGACTATAACAGTTAGCACCCAACGCTCTATGATTAGCTTTAGCCTATTGCGAAACAGTTGTTTACATCAGGAGTACCGAAATTATGAGCAGCGAAATGTTTAATGCCATGTTTTTTTCCATCACCTTAATTTTCGTCGGCTTAGGCTTAGGCTTTTTGCTGCTCAAAATCCAAGGCGGCGAGGAGTAGGGGAGAGGGAGATGGGGAGATGGGGAGATGGGGAGATGGGGAGATGGGGAGATGGGGAGATGGGAAATGGGGAGATGGGGAGCGGAAGGGAAAATTAACCACTGACATTCTGAACTCCTGAACTCCTTCAAGCTGAGCGTAGTCGAAGCTTGAACTCCTAACCTCCTAAACTCCTAAACTTCTAAATTCTTTTGTTAAGTTTTCTATACATTCTGAGAATTTATGATAAAATATTATAAGAAACGTTAAGATTAGTTACTTAATTTAGTAAATGACTTTATTAATTGTCGGTGCTACGGGCACCTTGGGAAGACAGGTAGCTCGTCGCGCACTGGATGAAGGCTATCAAGTTCGCTGTTTGGTGCGAAGCTTGAAAAAAGCCGCTTTTTTAAAAGAATGGGGTGCAGAATTAGTCCCAGGAGACATCTGCCTGCCAGAAACCTTGCCACCTGCATTTGAGGGCGTTACAGCCGTAATCGATGCGGCCACGGCCAGACCGACCGACTCTTTAAGCATCAGGCAAATAGATTGGGACGGTAAAGTGGCGCTGATTCAAGCAGCGGCTCTAGCTAAAGTCGAGCGATTCGTTTTCTTCTCGATCTTAGATGCCGAAAAATATCCCCACGTCCCCCAGATGGAAATCAAGCGGTGTACGGAACTATTTCTGGCCGAATCGGGATTGAACTACACTATCCTCCGCCCTGCTGGGTTCATGCAGAACCTAATCGCGGCATATGCGATTCCGATTCTGGAAGGTAATGCCGTTTGGATTGCGAAAAATGCCTCTCCCGTGGCGTATATGGATACCCAGGATATTGCTAGGTTTGCCGTTCGCGCCCTCTCAGTACCTGCAACTGAAAATCGAACTTTTCCGGTAGTGGGAACTCGTGCTTGGAGCGATGATGAAATTATCCGCACCTGCGAGCGCCTTTCCGGTCAAACAGCCAAAGTAACGCGCCGTTCTTCAAATTTATTGGGAGCGGCACGCCAAGTATTTCGCTTCTTTGAGTGGACTTGGAATATTGCTGACAGACTTGCTTTTAGCGAAGTGCGGGCTACAGGTCAACCTCTAGATGCTCCGATGGATGAAGTCTATGAAGTATTTGGCATCGAACCCAAAGAAATTACTACTCTAGAGGGCTATCTGCAAGAGTATTTCAGCCGAATTCTGAAAAAGTTAAAAGAATTAGATTACGAAAAAGTCACGGGCAAGGAGAAAACTCGCAAAAAACTGACTTTTTAAATCGGGATTCTCAAGCGATAATTTATTTAGCCAAATTTTCAGGGCAGGTTTCGATCGAGTATTACGCCGTTCGATGCCCAAGTTTTGGAAAGCGAGTTTGATTCAAAGTAAGCTAGTTATCTAGCTACGATTTTGGGCTAAACCTGCCCGTCGTCAAACTGCCTTTATTTACTCAACCTTCAACACCCCATCGCTCGCGTGCCCAAAGCTGGCATTATTTATAACGAAATTAAACCAGCGGCTTGTCGGATAGCTATGCAGCTAAAAGACGAGTTGACAGCTTCCGGTTGGGAAGTATGCACGGCTATAGGTGAAGGCGGAATTTTAGGTTATTCTCGCCCTAACAGCCCCGTTTGTCATACTCCGATAGACTCTTTAGTTCCGCCTGGTTTTGATGAGTCGATGGCATTTGCGATCGTCTTAGGAGGAGATGGCACGGTTCTAGCAGCTTTTCGCCAAGTAGCGCCCTGTGGAATTCCGCTACTGACGGTAAATACCGGCCACATGGGGTTCTTAACGGAAGTCTACAGCAACCAACTAGCTCTAGCGATGAAAAATCTCCTGGATGGGGATTATCAAATCGAAGAGCGGGCCATGCTGTCGGTGCGGCTGTGGCGAGAAGAATATCTGTTGTGGGAAGCCCTTTGTCTCAACGAAATGGTGATTCATCGAGAGCCGTTAACTAGTATGTGCCATTTTGAAGTTGAGATCGGATATCACGCTCCGGTCGATATCGCGGCTGACGGTTTGATTATCTCAACTCCGACTGGTTCGACTGCTTACTCGTTGAGCGCCGGAGGGCCGGTGGTTACTCCTGGAGTGGCGGCTTTACAATTAGTGCCGATTTGCCCCCATTCTCTGGCATCTAGGGCTTTGGTGTTTGCCGATACCGAGCCAGTAACGGTTTACTCAGTTAATCCTCACCGTTTGGTGATGGTAGTAGATGGCAATGCTGGATGTTACGTGTTGCCAGACGATCGAGTACATTTAGAGCGATCGCCCTATTCTGCTCGTTTCATCCGCTTGCAACCCCCAGAATTCTTCAAAATTTTGCGCGAAAAGTTAGGCTGGGGTTTGCCTCACATCGCCAAACCTACTTCTGTCGAGTTGCCTTGAAGAAGGCAGGGGAGGCAGGGGAGGCAGGGGAGTGAGGGGAGAATTCCTAACTCAACACTCAACACTCAACACTTCACACTTCTCAATCAGCGAGGTGACAACCTCAGCCAGGATTTGGGGATCGATCGGTTTAGAAAGGTGTTTCTGAAAACCCGCTGCGATCGCCCGTTGCCGATCTTTGTCGCCAGCATAACCCGTCAGCGCGATCGCGGGGATGCTACCGCCGCTAAGAGCATCTAAGGCTCTGATTTGCCCGATTAAGTCGTAGCCATCGCGATCGGGCATTCCAATATCGCTAATCAAAATATGGGGCGGCTGGCGTTTAAAAGCTGCTAGAGCCTCGTCTGCGGAGGCCGCAACAGTAACCGTTGCTCCCAAATCTTTTAAAGCCATCTCTAACACCTCTCTAGTATCATCCGCATCGTCCACTACCAGGACGCTAACTCCATCGAGGTTCGCAGTCGAAGTGGGAAAAGACTCAACTGAGACAGAAACTTGCTGCTCTTGGGGGTCGTCGCGCTGCAGTTCTGGCAGCAGCGGTAGCCTGACGGTAAACGTTGCTCCCCGATCTTCTCCAGGACTGGCGGCATGAATGGTGCCATCGTGTAGTTCCACCAAATGGCGAGCGATCGCTAGCCCTAGTCCCAGCCCTGGGTCCGGTCGAGTGGAGGAACTATCTGCTTGCCGAAAGCGATCGAAAATATACGGCAGGAACGTCGGGCTGATGCCTTTTCCGGTGTCGGTGACGGTAACTCTAGCTAGGGCAGTTCCCAGAGAAATTTTTTCCCTGCCAGACGTGGAATTAGTGCCTTCGTCCATCTGGCTTTCCTCTTCTACCGTGTCGATCTGCACCTCCACCCGTCCGCCCTCGGGGGTGAATTTAATGGCATTGTTGAGGAGGTTGCTAATTACTTGCTGCAAGCGAGCCGGATCGCCATCAACTTGAAAGTTCAGGTCCGGCTTAGGGATCGTCAATTGCAAATCGATTCCTTTAGACTCAGCCACGAACCGCACGGTTGCTAATGCCTCCTTGACGACGGCAATCAATCCGATAGGACGGCGAGTTAATTTCAGCTTGCCCTGGATGATGCGCGAGACATCGAGAATATCTTCGATTAAGCGCAGTTGGAGCTTAGCGTTGCGCTCGATGGTCGTTAGCCCTTGACGCATTTTGTCGGCACTGGGGTTACGAGTTTGCAAGATCTGCGACCAGGTGAGAATTGGACTCAAAGGGGTGCGGAGTTCGTGGGAGAGTACCATCAAGAATTCGTCCTTGAGGCGATTAGCGGCTTCCGCCTCTTGACGGGCAATTTGCTCTTGCAAGAGTTGGGCCTGCTGGATTTCTGCCTGTTTGCGTCCGGTGATGTCTTCAATCGTGCCGACATAGCCCAGGAAGGCCCGCTGTTCTGAAATTAGGGGGGCGGCCCGCAGATGCACCCAAGCTTCGCGGTTATCCTCTAAAAGGAACCGAAACTCGCCCTCAAAGGGCTGGCGAGTGTGAAGGGCCGTCGTCCACTCGATCGAGGTCCAACTGCGATCGTCTGGATAAACTCGGTGCAGCCATCCTGTAGATCGGCTTTCGCAATCGAGGGACCAATTCCACAATTCCTGGCAGCGGGGGTTCGTGTAGGTCAAGCAGCCAGTTGTATCCGTCAAAAAAATCCCAATTGGGGAGCAAGCACTCAACAAGCGAAAGCGTTCTTCGCTGGCGGTTAGCTGAGCGTTCAAAGCGGCCAGTTGCGCGGCTTGTTGTTGAATGGCGATGTTTTTTTGATGGAGTTCGACGAACACAGACACCTTAGACTTCAAGATATCTGGATCGAAGGGCTTGATCAGGTAGTCTACCGCTCCAAGAGAGTAGCCTCGAAAAATTTGCACTTTATCGGTATCAAAGGCCGTCAGGAAAATAATCGGGGTGCTGCGCGATCGCGATCGCTGTCTGATTAAGGTGGCGGTTTCAAATCCATCCATTCCCGGCATCTGCACGTCTAACAAAATCAGAGCAAAATCCTGGTGCAGCAGATGGCGCAGGGCTTCTTGCCCCGAACTAGCTTTAACCAGCGTTTGCCCTAAAGGGTTGAGAATTGCTTCTAGAGCCAGCAAATTCTCAGATTTATCGTCAACGAGCAGAATCGAAATGTTTGGATGGGGGGGCATAGGAAGTGTTAAGTGTTGAGTGTTGAGTGTTGAGTGTTGAGTTCAAGAATTTAGAATTGCTCCCTCTCTCGCCCTCTCGCCCTCGCAAGTTAACTTTCACCTCCCGAAATGAGAGCTTGGGGACTGGGATAAAGCCAAACCCGCAGCAGAGAGAGCAACTGTTCGATATCGACGGGCTTAGAAATGTAGTCGGAGGCTCCTGCTGCCAGACATTTTTCGCGATCGCCTTTCATGGCTTTGGCGGTGAGGGCGATAATCGGCAAAGATTGCCACTGCGGATGTTGGCGAATGGCGCGGATGGTTTCGTAGCCGTCCATTTCGGGCATCATTACGTCCATCAAGACGATATTTGTATCTGGATGCTCGTGCAACATGGTAATCGCATCTCTGCCGTTTTCGGCATAGATGACCTGCATCTGGTGCTGTTCCAGCAAACTGGTGAGAGCGAAGATATTGCGAATGTCATCGTCAACGATTAACACCCGCTTGTGGGCTAGCACGGGATCGGATTTCCGCAATCGCTCTAAAATCTGCTGCTGGCGGGCGGGCAACCGCGCTTCGGCCCGATGCAAATAAAGAGTAGTTTCATCCAACAACCGTTCGATCGAGGATACATCCTTGAACAGTAATGTTTCCGAAAATTGATGGATCTGTCGTCTTTCATCTGGTGTCAAATCCGAATCGCCATCGATAATAATCGGCAAGCGGCGCGATTCTATTTGTTGGCGAATTTGCTGGATCAGTTCCAATCCTGTCAGGTCGGGGAGACGCATATCCATAATTACGCAGTCAAAGCGATTCTCTTGCAAAGCTTGCAAAGCATCTGCCCCAGTGTTAACCCTCGTACAGCCAACATCATCGCCATCGAGCAACTCTAGAAGGCTACTGCTTTTGGCTTCGCTGGCGGTGACGAGCAGAAGCTGTTTGAGGGGGCGATCGATAAAGCCTTCCAACTCGTTGAGATCTGTTTCCAAGGCTTCGTTACTAATCGGTTTTTGCTGATAGGAGAACGCCCCGGTTTGGAAACTCCGCTGTCGGCCTGACTCCACGGTGAAGATATGGACGGGAATATGCCTGGTTCTGGCATCGTGTTTGAGTCGATCGAGTACCTGCCAGCCGTTCAGCACGGGCAGGCGAATATCGAGCAAAATTGCCGTCGGTTGAAATTCTTGAGCCAAAGTCAAGCCCAGATCGCCTTGTTGAGCCACCAGACCTTTGAAGTTTCGCTGGCGGACCAAATCTAGTAGGATGCGGGCGAAGTGGCGATCGTCTTCAATAATCAACATCACTCGATCGCCTGGTTGAATTGCCGCTCGATCGTCTTCGATTTCTTCCGCCTCTAGTAAGGTGGACGAACGGAGCCGCAAAGCCTCAGACAACTCAGGTGGATCGCTATCGGTCGATCGGAGCCATGACTGAAGTGAGGGCATTTCAGGCATCGGAGCGTTATCGGCTGGATGACTGTTGGGCCGATCGTCTTCACTTACGGGTGGCTGATAAGTGAGCGGCAAATAGAGCGTAAACGTGCTGCCTGCTCCCACCTGACTGACCAAGCGAATTTCACCGCCTAAGAGATGGGCGATTTCTCGACTGATGGATAAGCCTAAGCCCGTGCCGCCATATCGACGACTGGTGGTGCCGTCTGCTTGTTGGAAGGCTTCAAACACGATCTGCTGCTTCTCTGGGGTAATGCCGATGCCAGTATCGGTGACGGCAAAGCTAATCAGCATCCCGTCGCGACCGAGCCAATTTTCGCCAGGGTTGCCTTGCCAAATCAGGGCAGCGATTTCGAGGCTTACCTGCCCTTGTTCGGTAAATTTGAAGGCATTAGAGAGCAGATTTTTGAGGATTTGTTGCAAACGCTTGCCATCCGTCACCATCGCGCGGGGCAACTGTCGATCGAGCGTAATTCTAAACCGCAGCCCCTTATCTTGGGCAATTTGTCGGAAGGTGCGATCGAGTTGGTCCCGCAATTCGGTAAATAGTACCTGCTCGACCTCAACCGAGAGGGTGCCAGATTCAATTTTGGCTAAGTCTAAAATATCGTTAATCAGTCCCAGCAAATCCGTACCCGCCGTATGAATCGTGCGGCAGTATTCAATTTGTTGAGGCGTTAAATTTCCCGCCGGATTGTCGGTGAGCATCCGGGCGAGAATCAGCAGGCTGTTGAGGGGAGTCCGCAACTCGTGGGACATATTCGCCAAAAATTGCGATTTATACCGGGAAGTTAGGGCCAGTTGGGCCGCTTTATCTTCCACCGATCGCCGCGCTTGCTCGATCTCGTGATTTTTCTGTTCGACTTCCTGATTTTGCAAGGCGAGTAATTCGGCTTTTTCTTGTAGTTCGGCGTTGGTGCGTTGCAACTGTTCCTGCTGGTTTTTCAGCAGTTCTTCCGAAGCTTTGAGCGATTGGGCTTGTTGCTCTAGGCGTTTGTTGGTTTCTGTCAGTTCCGTTTGCTGGCTTTGCAATTCTTCTGCTAGCGATTGGGATTGCGCCAGCAACTCTTCCGTCCGCGTGCTAGCAGCGATAGTATTGAGGACGATCGCGATACTTTCGGTTAATTGATCTAAAAACATCAGGTGAATATCGTTAAACCGCTGGAAGGATGCCAGTTCGATCGCTGCCGTTACCTGTCCTTCAAACAGCACTGGCAGTACGACCACATTCAGCGGTGAGGCTTCGCCCAAGCCCGAACTAATCTTGATGTAGTCGGGCGGAACTTCCGACAGCAGAATCCGCTCTTTTTCCAAGGCGCACTGGCCGACCAATCCTTCACCCAAATAGAAGCGGTTGGCTAGGTGTTTCCGCTCTCGGTAGGCATAGGTACTGAGCAGCTTCAGGTAGGGGTTAGGCGTGTCTGTACCCTCGATCAGGTAAAAGGCTCCATGCTGGGCAAACACCAGTGGCGCGAGTTCCGAGAGGATTAATTTAGAGACGGTTTCCAGCGCCCGCTGTCCCTGCAACATCCGAGTAAATTTCGCCAGGTTGGTCTTGAGCCAGTCTTGCTCGGTGTTTTTCTGGGTGGTTTCCCGCAGGTTGGCAATCATCTGGTTGATGTTGTCTTTCAAGATGGCCACTTCGCCCTCGGCTTCTACAGCGATCGATCTGGTCAGATCGCCCTTGGTGACTGCGATCGCCACTTCTGCGATCGCCCGCAGTTGGGTGGTGAGGGTAGCTGCCAGTTCGTTGACGTTATCGGTCAAATCTCTCCAGGTTCCCGCCGCCCCCGGCACCTTCGCTTGTCCGCCCAGTTTCCCTTCGATGCCCACTTCCCGCGCCACGGTACTCACCTGATCGGCAAAGGTAGCTAGCGTGTCGATCGTTGAGTTAATCGTGTCTGCCAGGGTTTCAATTTCACCCTTGGCTTCCAACGTCAGTTTGCGTTTCAAATCGCCATTGGCAACGGCAGTCACGACTTTAGCAATGCCCCGCACCTGGACTGTTAGGTTCCCCGCCATCGAATTGACGCTATCGGTCAAGTCCTTCCAGGTTCCTGCTACCCCCACCACTTGGGCCTGTCCTCCCAGTTTCCCTTCAGTGCCGACTTCTCGCGCTACCCGCGTCACCTCAGAAGCAAAGGAGCTAAGCCGATCGACCATCGTGTTAATGGTGTTTTTTAGATCGAGAATTTCGCCCTTCACATCGACGGTAATCTTCTTCGACAAATCGCCAGTAGCAACTGCTTTGGTGACTTCGGCAATTCCCCGCACCTGTGCCGTTAGATTGTCCGCCATGGAATTTACGTTGTCGGTCAGGTCTTTCCAGGTTCCGCCAACGCCACTGACGTAAGCTTGTACTCCCAGTTTGCCTTCGGTACCAACTTCTCGCGCCACCCGCGTTACCTCCGAGGCAAAGGAGTTAAGCTGATCCACCATCGTATTGATCGTATTCTTCAGTTCCTGGATCTCACCCTTGACATCCACCGTAATCTTCTTCGACAAATCCCCGTTGGCTACTGCCGTGGTCACGTCAGCAATATTTCGCACCTGAGCCGTCAAGCTCCCTGCCATGAAGTTCACGCTATCGGTTAAATCTTTCCAAGTGCCTGCTCCTCCCTGAACTTGGGCTTGCACGCCCAGTTTGCCTTCGGTACCCACTTCTCGCGCCACCCGCGTCACCTCGGAAGCAAAGGAGTTAAGCTGATCCACCATGGTGTTAATCGTATTCTTCAGTTCCAGAATCTCTCCCTTCACATCCACAGTGATTTTCTTCGAGAGATTGCCATTCGCCACTGCTGTCGTCACTTCGGCGATATTCCGCACCTGCGCCGTCAGGTTGCCCGCCATGAAGTTGACGCTATCGGTCAAGTCTTTCCAGGTTCCAGCCACGCCTTTAACATCCGCTTGCACTCCCAACTTGCCTTCTGCACCCACATCTCGCGCTACCCGCGTCACCTCAGAGGCAAAGGAGCTAAGCTGATCCACCATAATATTGATGGTATTTTTTAGCTCTAAAATTTCGCCTTTCACCTGTACCGTAATTTTCTTTGACAAATCGCCATTAGCGATCGCGGTGGAAACTTCAGCAATATTCCGCACTTGAGCGGTTAAATTCCCCGCCATCGAATTGACGTTATCGGTTAAATCTTTCCAAGTCCCGGCTACTCCCCGGACTTCAGCTTGCACCCCCAGTTTGCCTTCAGTTCCCACTTCGCGGGCAACTCTGGTGACTTCCGAAGCAAACGAACTGAGTCGATCGACCATCGTATTGATGGTATTCTTCAGTTCTAAAATCTCACCTTTGACATCGACGGCGATCTTTTTCGACAAGTCTCCGTTGGCTACAGCGGTGGTCACTTCGGCGATATTCCGTACCTGCGCGGTCAGATTGCCCGCCATAAAATTGACGCTGTTCGTCAAGTCTTTCCAGGTTCCGGCTACGCCCTTAACTTCTGCTTGACCGCCTAACTTGCCATCCGCGCCGACTTCCCGCGCCACCCGCGTTACCTCAGAGGCAAAGGAATTGAGTTGATCCACCATCGTGTTGACGGTATTTTTCAGTTCCAGAATTTCGCCCTTGACATCGACGGTAATCTTCTTCGACAAATCCCCATTCGCTACTGCCGTGGTCACTTCAGCGATATTCCGCACCTGCGCCGTCAGATTGCCTGCCATGGAGTTCACCGAGTCGGTCAGATCTTTCCAAGTGCCAGCCACCCCTTTCACGTCGGCCTGCACGCCTAATTTGCCCTCAGTGCCCACTTCCCGCGCTACCCTGGTAACTTCGGAAGCAAAGGAGTTGAGTCGATCGACCATGGTATTGATGGTATTCTTCAGTTCGAGAATCTCGCCCTTGACATCAACGGTAATTTTCTTCGACAAATCCCCGTTGGCTACCGCCGTGGTGACTTCGGCAATATCCCGCACCTGCCCCGTCAGATTGCCCGCCATGGAGTTCACCGAGTCGGTCAGATCTTTCCAAGTGCCAGCCACTTCTTTCACGTCGGCCTGCACGCCTAATTTGCCCTCAGTTCCCACTTCCCGCGCTACCCTGGTAACTTCGGAAGCAAAGGAATTAAGCTGACCGACCATCGTATTGACGATCGCCGCCATCTGCAAAAACTCTCCTTGCAGCGGTCTACCATCAATTTCGGTCGCGATCGCTTGCGACAAATCGCCATTAGCCACTGCTCGAATGACCCGCGCAGTTTCCGCCGTCGGTTGCACCAAATCGGTAATCAGAGTATTAACTGAATCGATCGAGGCTTTCCAAGCACCTTCAGCCTGACCGACAGATGCCCGCTCGTCGATTCTGCCTTCTTTGCCCACCACAGCACTAACTCGTTCGAGTTCCAATGCCATCCGCTCGTTCGTCTCGATAATATCGTTGAGCGTATCCGAGATTTTTCCCGCCAGTCCGATGCGATCGATCGGCATCCGTACCGAGAAATCGCCCTTTTTAACTGCCGTCAGGGTTTGAAGGAGTTGTTTGGCATCTAATGTATCGTCCGCAGTACCCGAAGCAATGGCGAGTGGATCAGTTGACATAAACCGTCCTTGAGAGTGAATTAGCCAATAGTCGCATTTCTCTAGCAATAAGCTAGGCTAGTTTCTGTTACTCATTATTCTGTATTTGGCGAGATTCTAAGTTCTTTCCCTAGACAGAGAGCAATCTCCATCAAAAGATAGAAAAAAAAGTTATTAAAGTCTGCGATCGGACTATGCGGTCAAAAAACCTCGATCGGCCATATATTATTAGGGGCGCAATCCTTTGCATATGCGTCAGCTTAATGGTCAAAAACTTCATCCGACAGGGGTTCAAAACCCCTGTCTCAAAGTTAAAGTCCTCTAATGGAAGTTAAAAAAATAATTGGGTAATTCTTGTGGGATAGCCCTCTGGGCTGTCCCACAAGAGTCCCACCCCACAATTACCGAATTTAATTCTTAACCTTCATAAGAGGACTGGAAGATCTCTGGGTAATTAGTTCTTTAGTCCATTTCAATGGACTTGAGCTATTAGCCAGGGGTTTTGAACCCCTGGTGGAGATGGCTGAAGTCGATAGCGCCACAACTGGCTCCCCAGGAAGCCATTATTCTTCCTATTTTTCCCTTAATTGTGTAAGCAATTGTACTCAAAATGGAACTTAGCTGTGTACACTAAAGTCATAGCTAAGTTATATAGAGTGTCAGCATAATGATTCTCCTTTGGAGACGCTGCGCGATCGCCCCCATAGAGGTAAATCCATCCTATGAGTCCTATTATTCTCGACCATAGCCCTTGCGTACTGTTAGTAGAAACCGATCCAGATTTAGCCAATAAGTTAAGTTGCGACTTAAAAGAAGCAGGTTATACCCCTGTAGTTGCCCCTGATACCGCTATTGGCTTCCGCCAAGCTTGCGAACTCCAGCCAGCTTTAGTGGTTGTAGATCGATTGTTAGCAGGAGAATCGGGATTGCAATTGTGCGATCGCATTAGAAGTTCGGGCAGTCGAGTACCAATGCTCTTGCTCGTGTCTGGCGATACCGTACAAGATCGAGTTGCCTGTTTGGACGCTGGGGCGGATGACTATTTCCTCAAGCCTTATCGATCGGAGACATTTTTACAACAGGTACGCCTGTATTTGCAGCCAGAAGCAGTTAGTGCCGAAGAGTTACTATTTAGCGACTTGATTTTAGACTTGAGTACCCGCCAAGCGATGCGTAACGGACGGACGATCGATTTGACAATGAAAGAATTTGAACTCCTGCGGTATTTAATGTCTCATCCTCGCGAACCATTGAGTCGAGAAAAAATTCTCGAAAATGTTTGGGGTTACGACTTTATGGGAGAGTCAAACGTGATTGAAGTTTATATCCGTTATTTACGCCTCAAAATAGAATATGAAGGGGAGAAACGCTTAATTCAAACCGTGCGAGGTGTAGGCTACGTTCTCCGCGAAGCTTAAATAAAGTGTGGAGTGTGAAGTGTTGAGTGTTGAGTAGGTAGCAGTAAAGCCTATCTCCTCGATCGAAGTAAAAAAATAATTGGGTAATTATTGTGGGACTGGCAAGATGGCTGGCTTTCCTGTAATTGTGAATTGCGAATTGCGAATTGCGAATTGATATGAGTCGTTTTTGTTTGCTAATATTGAGTGTTTTCTTGTTAGGCTGCAATCCCCCAGCACCAAGTGGATCGGCCCAAGCCTCCAATGACACTAGAACCGTTAAACCACCAGAACAGGTAGTAGCTCCCTCATCAGCATCGCCAAGCGATCGCAATTTAGGTCAAACTTTACCAATTTCAGCCAAAGCGATCGTTTCTGGGAAACTAATCGAGCTAGAAGTAGCTAGCAGCCCAGAGCAGCAGGCTATGGGGTTAATGTATCGGCGCAGTTTGGCTGACAATCGCGGCATGATGTTTATTTTCGATCCACCGCAGCCAGTCAGCTTTTGGATGAAGAATACCCTCATCCCTCTAGATATAGTGTTTTTAGAGGGAGGGAAAGTAAAAGCGATTTCTCCCAACGTTCCTCCTTGTAAGAGCGATCCTTGTCCTACCTACGGACCGAATGTGGCGATCGATCGAGTAATCGAACTGCGGGGAGGACGCGCTGCCGAACTAGGATTGAAACCAGGCGATAACGTGACTATTGAATTCCTGAATGAGTAGTCGCACGTAAATATTTGTCGTTCTGGGTGAGGTAAGAATTCTCAGTTTGCCGTTGAATATGCTTCGGCAAGTGAGGGCTTTCGCCCATAGAGTTAAAAATTTAATAATTTATTTATAATTACACCTAGAATTTTCCTAAATTTTGCATCATATGTAACTAAAATGAGATAACCTATCTAGCAGACCGACGTTTGACAAAAGAAACTTGATTTCGACTGCTCGAATCCCTTTAGTGGCTATTAATTTCGCTTACTAGAGTATAGACTGCCTTCAGGCAGTAACTACAGCAGTATGTCTGCTATCGTCGGATATTTCTAATAGGAAAATATAACTACTTTATTAGATCGATCTACTAGTTGAGTAACTTTGTGTTACCTTGTGATTTCAAGCACTGTTATTCGGCTTTCGGATCGAGAAAATCAAGAAAAGTAAAGATAAAATCCCATCTATCGATCGCCAAGGGCGGTAAGCTCGAAACGATCGACTGCATATTTAATTAAAGGAGGTGAAAAATTATGTTACACCCAAGTTCTGCTCAGTTATTGCGCTTTCTCCAAGAAGATTTGGCGCTCTCTTCATCTTCAATTGCGATGGCGCTGCGTCACGTAGAACAAGATCCCGGTCCTTTGCCCATGATTTTGTGGAAGTATGGTTTGGTAACGCTAGAACAGCTAGAGCGAATTTACGACTGGCTGGAAAAAGCTGCATAAACCTCAACCCATCTGCTAGGAAAGCAAAACTATGGTCAAAAGTTCGATATCTATGGTGTTAACCGAACCCCCAGAAGATATACCCAAAAAGTTTTTCCTAAAAATCCTTCCCCAAAAGAGCGAGCTAACCAACGGCTCGCTCTTTATTATTAATTATTAATCCTGCTCAATTAGCATTCTTGAGTTGTTGCTTGAGATAACCGATGGGTAGGGCATCTTTGGCGTAGCGCGAGAAGAAAATTCGCTCTCTTTGAGAGAAATTTAGCTCGTCGGAAAAAGCCCTGAGAATTTCAGCCCCGGCAATCAAATTATCTATAGAAAAAACCTTTCCGCTTTTGAGCGTATTTATATCTTTCTCTGCTTGCTGTCGCTGCTCTGGAGTTTTACATTGACTTAAATCGGGTTGAAACAGAGCGTTGCGATCGCGCGTGGCATTGTTATAAAAGGTGTTAATATCCTCTGGATAAATTCGGCCGTAAAGAGCGACTCGTTCTTCTTTAGTCTTAATTGCCTGTTCTGCCTGACAGGGGCGAACTAGAGTGAATAGCGCCCAAGAAATCCCACCACCTAAATACACTCTCGGTAAGGTTTGGAATGCTGGTTTGCGCTGGATAAACTCGCGAATTTCTGGAACTAATAGATCGCGTTTGGCATTGGCAGCGGCGGTGACGAAACTGCCTTCTCCTCGTTTAGCATTGATTTTTTCAGTAAAGGCTGTCGTCCCTAGATCGATAGCAAATGTGCCGTGTTTGTCGGTTTGAATATCTTCTACATATGCCCCTTTAATATTACCCGAACCAATATCGATCGTGACGACTTCATTTCGTCTCCACTGAGGGACGATGCCATCAAAAACTAAGGTTGCTTCTTCCTCATCAGAGATAAAGTTAACCGATCTTCCCGTTTGCTCTTGAATATCTTTAGCTAGAGCATCTTTATGGGGAGCCTTGGCCAAACCGCTGCTACCGTAGATAACAATTTGTTCGCAGGGAATTTGAAATCGCTGTTGAATTTCACCGAAAACATCCTTAACGGCGCTGACGGTTTCGGTTTGAGCTTTCGGTTCCCTCGGAGCAGTATTGCGATCTTCGATCTCTTCATTTCTAGCAATTAATGTCAGTCCATCTTCGTTGGGAGTTGCTAACTCTTGAATGACTTCTGATTTAATTCCTTTACTACCGATTTCAATTACGCCATATAGATTCCCTGACTTCTTGACTAAGTTACTGGTGCTGCATTTAGATTCGGAATTGGTCGGCGGTAGATTAGCCCCCTGAGTTCCAGAATTATTAGCCGACTGCGAAGCTGGATTTCTGAACCACATGATGCCCCAAACTGCCCCTCCCAGCAGGAGTAGTGCCAAGGGAATGATGAATTTCCACGAGTTTCTCGATCCAGAAGGAGGTGGATTTGCAGACTTGCTAGCGGTCGGATCGCTAATCGGAACGGGGGGATAGAGCGTATTTTGAATAGTTGTCAGTTGACTTAAAATCGCCTGAGCGTTGGGGGGGCGTTTCTCTACTGGATGCTCCATCAGTCGATCGATAAATTCTACTAACATGGGTGAAACGTTAGAAATATGAGGATGCCAATTGACCTCGTTAGTATTAGGATTGACCAACGTTTTTGGTTCTTTACCCGTTAGTAAATAGGTAAACGTGCGCCCTAGAGCAAAGAAATCAGACTGCACCACTGGGCTGCCATATTCTTGCTCGGGGGCGGCATAACCAGGGGTGAAGATCCAAGTATTCTGTCCTCCGGCTTGAATGCTAGCAATTTGTTTGACGGCTCCAAAGTCAATTAATACCAGTTGTCCGTCTGGTTGCAAAATAATGTTTGATGGTTTGATATCTCGATGCAGGAGTTGTTTGTGATGAATTTCTTCGAGGATATGAGCTAGCTGAAATAACCATTCTAAAGCGCATCTTTGGTCGATCGGCCTGCCTGTTTGCTTGATATACTCTTCCAAGTCGGTGCCGAAAATCTTTTCCATCACCAAACAATACAATGGTGTCTGGGTCTGACTGTGCTTGGGAACGAAATTAAAGTAATCTTCGGCTTTAGGAATTCCGGGATGATTTGACTGCTTTAACACCTCAAACTCTCGTTCAAATAGCTCCATAGCTTTTTGACTCTGCTGCTTGAGCATCTTCATCACTTTAGGAACGCCTTGGTGCATCACTTCATAAGTATTAGCAAAGCCGCCCTTGTCGCTCAATAGTTTAACAACTTTATATCGTCCTGCTAGGAGTAATTCAGAACCACATTTATAGCAAAATAATGTGTCGTCAGGATTGGGAGATTTACAGTTTGGATTGATACACAGACTCATATAGAATGATGAATTATGAAGGATGAATTATGAAAAATGAAATGTTTGTCTAGTTATTCGATTTTTTCTTAAAGCTCATTGCCATAATTTGGAAATCATCTAAATATTCCGAGCGCAATTTACTGCCAACTCTACCCTGAATGATGTAATAACTATTCGGCTCGAACAACAACACTTGATAAACAATAATTGATTCCTTAGTTTCCGAGTCGCTGGCAGTAGCAATAATTTCGTAACCGTCGATGCCATTAATCTCGATCGCTTTACCAGATTCGATCGAGATCTTCTCAATTAGAGCCGTCTTTTCCAGTCGTTCTTTAGCAAATTGCTCTCGATCGCTTACTCTGGCAGAGCCAATTGACTGACACGCTACCAGCATCGGAGCGGCAGCCGATTTTACGGGCATCGTCCCATCTTGAGTATAAGCCAAACAATTAATTAAGCGATCGCTAAATTTTAAAGCTGGGGTGCTAGTAATAGCAAATGGCAAATCGGCAAACGGATCGACAGCTTTATCTTTCTGCCATTTCGCAGTTAGTAAAGATTTCTTTAAAGTAGGAGCAAGCCTGGTTTGTAAATCTTTGGGCATGGAAGCAGTGAGCAAAACTGTTTCAGCTTCATCCCCAAAGACCAAAATAAATTTAGCAAAATCTTGCTGGTTAGCAACTTGCTCGACTTGCATTAGTAGACCGGAATATCCATCGACTTTAACGTTTTCCTTAGAAATTAAAGTCATGCCTCGCGATTTTAGAGTATCAGTAGTAAAACTATTAGATACGATCGGATAAGGAGCGGGGAATTCTGCGACCAAAATTGATGCCCCAGTATCTAATTGCTGAAATCCAGAAAAAGAATCTGCTGGGGTAAAACCTGCTGGTTGAATCAGGCTGACTTTAGTGCCTCGAACCGCACTATAGCCTTGCTGAGCTAGGTTGAATATCGGGCGCGATGGGGAGAGGCTGAAAATAGGGGTTGAGGTAGCGATCGCTCCGAATAAATTAGAGTGCCGATGGCTGCGAACTAGACCCATAGCAGCAACTTCACCGCTACTGCAAGTTTCCAGCGATGACAGCAAGAAAGCCAAAAAAGCTAAAGACGAAAACCTCATCAAAAAATCCCGACTTTTAACTGCATAATTCAGTTATAACTCTCTGAAATTGGCGATCGAACGGCTAAACCCAGGGAAATTCCTTTGGCAGCAAAGGTTTCATCGAAAGCAGCGGGAAATCTTATGGTCAGAGCAAACAATCGGGAAAGTGGCGGAGCCACTTGGGGCATAGGAGTGGGCGCAAGGAAAAAAATTACCCGATCGCTTATTACTTATTACTTATTACTTATTACTTGTAAGATCGGATACAGCCACCCTCTTTCCACCCCAGGTATCGAGCCATGCCTAGAGCTAAAAAGACAGTCCCAGAAATTACGGTTTCCCCTGCCGAAAATTTATTCAGCCGCGAACTGAGTTGGCTAGAGTTTAACAATCGGGTACTGCATGAAGCGATCGATCCGAGAACTCCTCTAATAGAACGCCTGAAATTCATGGCGATCTTTTGCTCTAATCTCGACGAGTTTTTTATGGTGCGGGTGGCCGGTTTGAAACAACAAATCGCCGCCCAAGTGAGCAAATTAACCCCAGACGGCCGCACCCCAGCCGAACAGCTAGAAGCGATCGGCCAGCGGTTGCGGCCGATGGTAATTCAACAACACCAGCATTTTGAGGCGGCACTGCGATCGCAAATGGCAGCTAATGGCATTTACCTGCTAGATTACCTCGATCTGAGCCAAGAACAGCGAACTTACCTGGAAAACTATTTTGAAGAGCAAATTTTTCCCGTTCTCACCCCGCTAGCGATCGATCCGAGCCATCCTTTTCCTTATATTTCTAACCTCAGTCTCAACCTGGCAGTAGTGGTAAAAGATGCTGAAACTGGAGAAGAACTGTTTGCCCGGATCAAAGTCCCGAAGGTATTACCGAGATTTGTGTCCTTGCCAGAAAACTTGCGGCAACAACATCAAAATCGATCGGCGATTTGGACTGGAGTACCCATAGAACAAGCTATTGCCCACAATCTCGATGCTTTATTCCCCGGCATGAACATCCAGGAATATCATACGTTTCGGATTACTCGAAATGCCGATTTAGAAGTAGAGGAAGATGAAGCTGACGATTTATTGCAAGCGATAGAGCAAGAACTGCGAAAAAGAAGGCTAGGCGGCTCGACTGTCAGGATAGAAATTAACACTTCAATGCCCGAAAACGTGCGGGCGATGCTGAGGCAAGAGTTGGGACTGAAAGAGAGAGATGTCTATGAGGTAGAAGGGCTGCTGGGACTGGGAGATCTGATGTATTTTATGGACTTGCCCCTCCCAGAACTAAAAGATCCGGCCTGGGCCCCTGTAGTACCCCAGCGGTTGCGACGAGTGGGCGAACCCGATGCCGAGAATTTTCAGTGGGAAGAGGAGCAAGGAGAAGACTTTTTTGCTGTCATCCGCGATGCCGATCTGTTGGTTCACCATCCCTATCACTCGTTTGCTGCCACGGTGCAGCGTTTTATTAACTACGCTGCCTACGATCCGAAGGTGCTGGCGATTAAAATGACGCTCTATCGTACCTCCGGGACGATTTTGAATTCCCTGATCGCTGCGGCTGAAAATGGCAAGCAAGTAGCAGTATTAGTAGAATTAAAAGCCCGATTCGATGAAGAGAACAATATCAACTGGGCGCGGAAGTTGGAACAAGCTGGAGTTCACGTCGTCTACGGTTTGGTAGGGTTAAAAACTCATACCAAAGTAGTTTTGGTAGTCCGTCGAGAAGAAAACTGCATTCGCCGCTACGTCCACATCGGCACTGGCAACTATAACCCCAAAACCGCTCGAATTTATACCGATTTAGGCCTGTTTAGCTGTCGAGAAGATCTGGGAGCAGATTTAACCGATTTGTTCAATTACCTGACTGGCTATTCGCGGCAAAGGGCTTATCGGAAACTGTTAATCGCCCCCGTGAATATGCGCGATCGCTTTATTTCCCTAATCCGGCGCGAAATCGAAAATTGTCAGCGAGGGGCAACTGGGCGCATCGTAGCCAAAATGAATGCTTTGGTAGACACTCAAATTATTAATACCCTCTACGAAGCATCGCAAGCTGGAGTGCAAATCGACTTGATTTTGCGGGGGATCTGCTGTCTGCGTCCTGGAGTTGAAGGATTGAGCGAAAACATTCGCGTCATCAGCATTGTCGGTCGCTTCTTAGAACACTCCCGAATCTATTATTTCTACAACAACTCGCAAGAGGAAGTGTATATCGGTAGTGCCGATTGGATGAATCGCAATTTAGATCGGCGAGTCGAAGCCATTACCCCTATTGAAGATAAAGCGATCGCTAAAGATCTGCAAGAAATTTTGGGCGTGATGCTATCAGATAACCGCCAAGCCTGGGACTTACAACCCGATGGACGCTACATCCAGCGTTGCCCTGTAGAGAATGCCCCAGAACAAAGCACCCACAAAATCTTGATGGAAATGGCGTTGCAAGAAGCGGGGGTTAATGGCGTTTGAGATCGATCGGGTCGGATTATATCGCGCTCCTCCAGTTCGATATAATCCCTCACGATCGAGGGATTTTTTCGCTTGTGGTCATCGGCATCGATCGTCATTAAGCCTTAATACATTAATTACTCCTCATTCGATCGCTCTATGGGGAGAAATTGTAGCTTGTCCTCATTTTACTATAGAGTCGTTGCTCTCCAGCCTGCCCCATGGGACAGGCTGGAAGCCTATCCCACAAGAATAGACCTGTCTTAAAAATCTGCTATTTTCATCCTTGGTTGTGAACTCCGTTCATGCTCGTCTCTTGCAAAAGAAGTGCTATACCATTTCTCAAATAAACGAGCTAAATTATTCATCTCGATCGAACTCATCTATAATAGATTCGATTTCATTAACTGTAATATCTTCTCGTTCTAATTTACTATAAATTGTTAACAGTAAAATGCTAGTTTCAGATTCAACTGAATAGATTAATCTATAACCTGCACTCTTGCCTTTTTTTATATTACTATTTTTAACTCTAGCCTTATAGATGTAAACATCTGAACCAAAACCCGCTAGGCGATCGTCTAACAATATTCCTTCCTGTAGGCGTTCGATAATAGGCTCAACATCGGTTCTAATATTCTGATACTTTTTAGATAGCTGATATAATTCTTTTTCAAACTCATCCGCAAATCTCACTGAAATTAAAAAATCATCAGTCATCAATTCTCTTCCATAACTCTGAAATTGGTCTAGTTTTTCCCTCTTTGACTTCTTCCAATGCCCGTCTTAGACTAGCTTTTATTTCTACTACAGGAGTGTCATCAGGATCGAATTCATTTTCATCTGATACCAGAAGAATAACTTTAACTCGACTAGGCGTATTAATTTCTAACGGCTCATCTAATAACAATTCACCTTTTTCATTAACTTTACCCATGACTTCAAAAGCTTTCATTGCTCGACCTCAAATTATTGTCAATATCATCATAGCAAGACCGATAAACATCTAGCGATCGCTCTGTCTGACGTAGAAGAGTTGAGGGCGCGATCGCGGAGATTGTAGGATAAAGAGGACAAAAACTTTCAGAGGGACAGCGACAACAGTTGGCGATCGCCCGTGCCTTTCTAAAAGCTGAAAGCCGATCGCTTTTTGGTGATAAAATTATTGCAAATAATTTTCATTAAATTAGCTTCAAGCTTGATTTAGCCCTGCCATGACGCTCATCCTTAACGAAACTGCTTGGGAGGAACTCTACCAACAGGCCCCCAAACCCCAACTTCACAATCTGGTGCTTGATGATTTTGAGGAACTTTCGGGAGTGCCAGAACACCTAGGTCAGGGATATTGTCGCCTGATGGAGTTATTGCCTGGAGTATGGCTAAATTTTTGGGCTTGTGAATTCAACCAAGACTCGATCGTTAAAGTGCCTGTCCACGATCATTTAGTCCAGATTTCAGTCTTTCTATCTGGATCGATCTGTTGTGATGGGGTTCATCCTAACTTAAGTGAGACTCGTAGCTATTTATCTGGTAGCGGAGTTTCACCAGCTTATGTCGAACAGCAACTAGCAGGACAGCGTTTGATGGCAGTGAACGTGGAGATTGAGCCAGCACTGCTGGATTCTTTGGTTGCGGACGAACAGCGCTCTCATATCCTCAAACTATTATTCAAAGGGGATGACTGGAAGGCTTCATTTTATCCAACGGTAACTCCAAAACTGCGATCGCTGGCTCAACAATTGTGGAATGCACCCTATCGAGGTGCGGCGAAACGTCTATATCTTCAGGCAAAAGTATTTGAGCTATTGGCAATGCAGCTTGATTGGCTTGAGGGAGAGCAAAGCCAACCGTCAGACGGGCAATTAAAACCATCGACGATCGATCGCATCTACCAGGCTAGAGATATCGTGTTAGCAAACTTAGAGCATCCGCCTTCAGTGTTGGAGTTAGCGCAGCAGGTAGGGGTGAGTGCTAGTACCCTTCAGCGCAAGTTTCGTGAGTTGTTTGGTAAAACAGTGTTTGACTACTTGACCGAGCGACGGATGGATTTAGCCAAACAGTTACTCCGGCAAGGAAATTGCACTGTGGTCGAGACTGCCACCATGGTGGGGTACTCTAATCCGGCGCATTTTGCGGCGGCGTTTAAGCGTAAGTTTGGCATCACACCCAGTGAGTGCATCTTGGGCAAATTGATTGTTTCGCGATGATCCATGCTGGTTTTGGGGTAGACTCCCCCGCAACACAACTCTAGACTAACGTTGAGGTTGTCAGGAACCATTCTCAAAAGAGGATAGTTCTCATTAAATAGGGTGTGAGGTGGGCATGAGCGATCGACGTTTGGTGGTGTGGTCTTGGTTATTAGTCGGTCTGTCGGGTTGTGTGGCGAATGGTTTGGTATCATCACCTGTTGGGGCACAGGAGGCGGCGATCGGGACTGAACAACAGACTGAGAGAGGAAGCAATGAGGCGGGGGTAGATGGTTTGGCACATCAACCTGCTACAACTGTTGCAGATTGGATCGCCCAAATCGAAGCATCATTAGTGCAAATCACTGGAGTGCGCGTTGAGGCAACCAAGACAGGCTTGCAAGTGGTGCTGGAAACGGCAGATGGTTCCCTGGAAGTGCCTGAAACCCGATCGAGCGGTAAGGTACTGATTGCTGAAATTCCTAACGCTACTATCGCCGAAGAGTTTTCCCAGGCCAACCCGATCGAGGGGATTGCGCTGGTGAGTGTCACGAGCTTACCAAATGACCGAGTACGAGTAGCGATTACGGGAACAGACGTGCCGCCTGTGGCTGAGGTGCGATTGGAAGCTCAGGGATTGGTGTTGGCAGTCACGTCGGGAGATGCGGAAGCTGGGGCAGAGGAAGAAATTGAGGTGGTGGTGACGGGAGAGCCAGATAAGTATCGCGTGCCCAATGCAAGTACGGCGACGAGAACAGATACGCCGATTCGAGATATTCCCCAGTCAATTCAAGTTGTGCCGCGACAGGTGCTAGAAGACCGTAATGTGAGAACCGTGAGTGAGGCAGTAGAAACTGTTAGCGGTGTGGTTGAAACTGCTGCACTTTCTAATTCACCCGTTGGTGTTCTGAGGACTATTCGAGGATTTGAAGAAGAAGCCAGTCTGCGAAATGGTTTGCGTGATGGTAATTTTCGTTTTGAACCAATTGGAACAGTCGAGCAAATAGAAGTTCTCAAAGGCCCCGCCTCAGTTTTATTCGGAGCAGTTGAACCGGGTGGGGTAATTAATATAACGACTCGACAACCTTTAGATGAACCTTACTACAAGCTGGGGTTTGAAGCAGGTAGCTTTGGACTGTATCAACCCAGTATAGATTTATCGGGGCCATTAACCGCAGATAAAAACGTACTTTATCGTTTCATCGCTGCCTATCGAGGTGCAGGCAGCTTTCAAGATCGTGCTAACTCTCAGACCACGACTATTGCACCGTCGTTTGCATTCAAACTGGGAGATCGGACAAAACTCAATCTTTATTATGAGTATAGTCGCTACTACGCAAATCCTTATACCTACTTTGTTCCGCTTCTGAGTGATGGTCGTCTGCCACCTGCAAGTTTTTATCCTAACTATTCTCCGTCAGTTAATCTTGAGACTCAGAGATTGGGTTATACCCTAAATCACGAATTGAATGACAACTGGCAAATTCGTAATAATCTGGCAATCAGTTTCAAAGACTATACTCTGCGAGAGACGTATTATTCAGATTTCGTAGACGATCGCTTGATAACAGGGTATAGAATTTATGCGGTTAATACTACCGAGAGTGACTACAATGGACAAATCGACGTGGTGGGAAAGTTCAAAACTGGCTCAATTTCTCATCAGCTTGTAGCTGGCTTTGATTTCAACCGCCGAGAAGGGTATCGTGGATTGTCTGATCATCCAGGCAATTTACCCGATTTAGATATTTCCAACCCCAATTATAATATTCCCAAACCCGAATTCCCAGCTACGCCCTTTACAGACCAAACAATCGACCAAACCTATGGAGTTTATCTTCAAGACCAGATTGCTTTTAGCGATAATCTGAAGCTGTTAATAGGGGGTCGCTACGACTGGGTATCCGCCAGCGGATATGTACCTATTGATAGCGATCTCCCATCTCAAAATGACGGAGCTTTCAGTCCCCGAATCGGTTTGGTGTATCAGCCTAGCAAAAATGTTTCACTTTATACTAGCTACAGCCAATCGTTTCGCCAGTCAGTCGGGCAAAACCCAGATAATAGGGCGTTTGAACCAACCAGAGGAACGCAATACGAAATTGGTGTTAAAACTGACTTTCTCGACGGTAGACTTTCAGCTACTTTGGCAGCCTACCATCTTACAAAAACAAATGTGCTGACTGCCGATCCCGATCCGATCTTGGCGCAGCAGGGTTTTCAAGTACAGGTTGGGGAACAGCGGAGTCGCGGTATTGAGTTAGATGTTGCAGGTGAAATTTTACCCGGTTGGAATGTTGTTGCATCCTATGCTTTTACTGATGCGGAAGTCACTGCCGATAATTCCATACCCAGCGTCGTCGGCAATCGCCTTATAGGCGTGCCAGAAAATCAAGCGAGTCTCTGGACAACCTATGAAATTCAGACGGGAAACTTACAAGGGTTGGGATTTGGATTAGGACTGTTTTATGTTGGCGAGCGGCAAGGTAATCTAGCAAACTCAGCCCTAATGGACGATTACTTTCGTACTGATGCAGCGATTTATTACCGTCGAAATGGGTTCAATGCAGCAATTAATGTTCGTAACCTTTTTAATACAGACTATCTTACCAGAAAATTTGATTCACTTTATGTTTTAAGGGGAGAACCTTTTTCCATCATTGGCTCAGTCAGTTGGGAGTTTTAACTCGTGCTTGGTGTTAGTTATTGGTTGAGTTTTAAAGTTGTAGACAATTAGCATCATGAAGGCGACGAAACACCTGACGCTCTATGGAGTAATAAAGCCATTTCTACTTATGGCTTTATCCTTTCTTTTAGTTACAGCTTGCAACAGTTCTGAGATTAAAAAGAGTAACATTTCAGCAGAGCAGGCAGAAAAAATTGCCGAGTGTCGAGTCGTGCAACATATAATGGGGGAAACCTGCGTTCCCAAAAACCCTCAGCGTCTCATCGCCATATCGCGCTTTGCGTTAGCTCATACACTTGTGCTTGGAGTTAAACCTATAGGAAGTACCCTAGATTACCAATATCCTCTGTACTTAAAGAATCGAATCACAGGGATAGACCAAATAGGTGAGATGTATGAGCCTAATCTAGAGAAAATAATGCTGCTGAAACCCGACCTAATTTTAGGTTGGGAAACTTCGCGTTCAATCTACCCGATTCTTTCTCAAATTAGCCCCACAGTATTATTTAAATGGGATGGCACATCCTCCTGGCAGGAACACTTCAACTTTGTAGCTAAAATATTAGGAAAACAGGAAGCTGCACGGGAAGCACTGAAACACTATTATCAAAGAACTGAAAAACTAAAAACAGATCTAAGTAACCGATACAAAAACAAAAAGATATCAATCTTTGAGATTTATGGCGGCATGAGAATATATCCGGACGATAAAAGCTCATTTGCTGCTTCCATTCTTGAGGATGTTGGGCTACAAATAAAGACCCAAAGCAATAAAGAACTCTCGACCGGGCCTCTATCTGAAGAAAAGCTAGAAGAAGTTGATGGCGATCTCATATTTGTTTTGATTTTTAGCGATCGGACTAATGAATCTAGAGAAGCTTTTGAAGAACTGCAACAAAAGTCTCTTTGGCAAAAACTTAGGGCGGTTCAAAACGGTAGAGTTTATCTTGTAGACAGAGAAACCTGGGTTGGCTCAAACCTAATTGCTGCCGATCTTGTAATTGACGATCTCTACAAATATCTCGTCAACACACCTTAATATCAAATCCGGTTTTTACCTCACCCCCTTCGGCAGAGCTTCAGGGCAGCGCCCAGCCCCTCTCCCAAGCTTGGGAGAGGGGAGCCAGACAGATCGAAAATGATTTGGGATCGCTATAAATGTAAACATCTGAACCAAAACCCGCTAGGCGATCGCCTAACAAATTTCCTATTTGTAGTTGTTCGATCGCTTAGCTCAACCCAAGCCAAATTTAATCGATCGGAGATTTCTGGCATTTTAATTGCGAACTGTGAATTGCGAATTGACAATTGTTATAAGGCTCTACATAATTTCTCGACTAGCCCGATAGAGATCGTTCCAGCGATCGCGTTCTTTGACTACCGTTTCTAAATATTCTTTCCACACCGCCCGATCTTGCACGGGATCTTTGATAACTGCCCCCACTAAACCCGACATCAGATCGCTAGCTTTGAGCGCCCCATCTCCAAAGTGGGCTGCCAATGCCATGCCGCTGCTAACCACCGAGATGGCTTCAGCAGTGCTGAGAGTGCCTGTAGGAGATTTCAGCTTGGTTTTGCCATCTTCTGTCACCCCGTTGCGCAACTCGCGGAAAATCGTCACCACGCGCCGAATTTCTTCTAAGGCTGGAGGTTCGGCTGGCAATTCTAAAGCGCGTCCCAGACTTTCTACCCGGCGCTGCACGATTTCTACCTCTTCGTTTTGACTGCTAGGGACTGGCAAGATAACTGTATTAAAACGCCGTTTTAGGGCGCTGGAAAGTTCGTTGACACCGCGATCGCGGTTATTTGCCGTAGCAATGACGTTAAATCCTTTCTGACCTTGAACTTCGGAATTCAATTCTGGAATCGGTAAGGTTTTTTCTGACAGGATGGTAATCAGGGTATCTTGCACGTCTGAAGGAATGCGGGTTAGTTCTTCCACGCGAGCGATCTGTCCCTCTGCCATCGCCCGCATCATCGGACTATCCACCAATGCTGCCATAGAAGGGCCTTCAGCCAATAATTTGGCATAGTTCCAACCGTAGCGAATCGCTTCTTCGCTGGTGCCAGCAGTGCCTTGAATTAATAGAGTTGAGTCGCCAGAAATGGCCGCAGACAGGTGTTCTGACACCCAAGATTTTGCTGTTCCCGGCACGCCGTAAAGCAAGAGGGCACGATCGGTCGTTAAGGTAGCGATCGCGATTTCGATAATCCGACGGTTGCCGATGTATTTCGGCGTAATTTCAAACCCGTTATCTAATTTGCCACCCAGGAGGTAAGTTGCCACTGCCCACGGCGAGAGTTTCCACTTCGGAGGACGTTGGCGATCGTCTGCTTTGGCCAGTTCTTCTAACTCGTGTGCGAACTGCTGTTCGGCGTGTTGGCGCAGTAGGGTAGTTGCAGTTTCATTGGCGATCGATTTGGCTGTTTTAGATTTAGTGGTTGGCATGATGAATGATGAATTATGAATGATGAATTATGAAAAGCAAGAATTTTTTGGTCATCCAGGTTCAGGGGCGATACGTTGCTCCGCAACAGGCTGCGCCAACGCACCGATCGCATTTTGGCGAAATTGCAGCACGTCGAGCAATTTCTCGATCGCCTCAGCACCGTATCTCTCAGTGGGAAGTTGCGATCGCAGGTTGAGAAATTCAGGAATCGAGCTAATAGGAATTAGCGGGGCGACGTGGGACATGGAATAGTAGAAATTCCAGTTAGTCTTTTCGCTGCCGATTTGCTGCCGCACGATCTGCAAAAACAAGCTAGCAGTAGCAGCACTCCAGGGGCGTTTGGCGGCATAGAGAATCGGGAATAAATCGTCAGTTTGACGGGTTGGATGGAGGCGATCGATCGCTCTACTGTGCCGATCTGCGGGCAGTGCGTCGAGTATGCTTCCTAACATGGGAGGAGCCAATATCCCTACTCCCCCGGTCAACAGGGCTTCTAACCAATCGCTATCCTGCTGTCGGAGGGCAGCGGCCGCCCAACCGCCAAAGCAAGATTGTTGCCATTTATCGGTGACGGTTGTTAATAGCATCGCGGGCGAAAGGGAAAATTCCTTTTGCCACCAATCGCAGGGAATCGACCCTATAAGTTGTTGCAACCAATTCGCTCGTTTGCCCGTATCTTTTTGAGAGGAATCCCAGAGGGATAGTCCGTCGCGGGTCATGGCTGCATCTAATTCTGAGGGCGGTTCTATGGTTATCTGTGCTGCTTTTACTCGAATCGACGGCTTTAAATATGCTGCCATCCGCTGGCAAAACTGAGACGCGGGCAATCGTGCCAGGAGATCGAAGGCGATTTGGCGAACTTCTTTGCTGCGATCGTCGAGACAAGTTTCCAAAAAGGCTTCGTCATCTAACATCAAGTTGGTTTGGCAGATCCGGAGAAAAACTGCTCGGAGATCGGCGCTTTCCTGTTTCCAAGTTTCTTGGAGTTTCTCGCGGGCTAATTGCGGGTTCTGTTGGCGTTGCCGTTTCAGCCAATCCGATCGCTGTGTTTTTGTCCCCGTTTGCCAAATTTCCTCGTTATCGCTGGGAATCGCATACGACCATTCTGAGTTTTGCCTAGCCAGCCATTGTCCCCGCTGCCCTAAAACTGGAAGGATAAGCGATCGCAATCTCGACTGAGTGACACCGACACCGAGCAAAGCAGGTAGCGATCGTTCGGGGACGCGAACCCCAACTCGTGCGGCTACAGTCAGCCATTCCGGTAAGATGCTGGTATGCTCTCCCCGCAGCATTAGATCTAAGTCTTGGGCGGCGCGGGCAGAGCAGCAAGGTAGGGTGTCGGATTCGCAAGCAACGGGCAGAGGTTCGGCGGTTCTGTTGGGTAAGTGGCCTGCCTGTTGGTAGAGATTCACCGCTGCGGCCAAACTCAAAAAAGCATCGGCGCGATCGGTCAAACCTTGGCCGAGGCGATCTAAAGGCGATGCCATCGCCGGAACGGTGAAGGGTTGCCGTTCTGTACCTACTAGCGCCGTTCCCAACAAATTTTGCCAAAGTTCTGCGACCATCTGAAGTCCCCCGATCCTAAATCTGGTTAGCATAGTCCGAGTATACCCTCACCCTAAATCCCTCTCCCGCAGGAGAGGGACTTTGATTCCGGCTCCCTTTATTCCTCTTACTCCCGCTTACTTTTTCTTGCCCCCTTTTAGTCCCTCTTACTCCCTCTCCCGTGGGAGAGGGCTGGGGTGAGGGCAACCATGGTGCAGTCGGATTCACAAAACTATTAATCGCTCTTCGACCCAGATGCTACAGGGATAAAGTTCTCTGCCGTTCCATTCGCCAAATACTCCGATCGCACCTCCTCCAGCCCAGGCGCACACCTCCCACATTCGATCGAACGATCGCGCCACGGGAAGATATTGCCCGTCGGACTCTCGCAATATCCATCTATCTTCCTGCTGTTGGGGTATAACTGCTTGTAACCCCATCGGATACCTTTCTATCCAAGGCATTTGGCTGAGTGCGGTCGTATAAATAACGAGGTTGGCTAGAATTGACTCAAAGCCATCGGTTTGGGCAATTACTCTAGTTTCTGCTGTCCGTTCCCGAATTATTGCCCGTAAGGGATGGGCGCTTTCGTAAAATACCAGCGTGGCAGTCATCACGGTTCCAGGTAACACCACAGTTGTAAATGGCTGGGTTCCATGAGCGAACAACAGCATCAAAGATCTTTGGTGCGATCGCTCTCCCCGCAACCAAACTCGCCGAATCCGCAGCTTGTCCTCGACTTCATCTCGCTGTCCCAGTACCGCCCAATCATCCGCGATCGCTTTTACCTCTTGTGTCGCTGCCTGAGCTAGGAGTTCTTCCTCGCTGACGCTCCAACCGATTTGGGTGTGAATATCTGCTTGTAAGGGTTTGGGCAATCGATCGATCTGCTGATATGCCGATAGCAACAAATGTAGTTGCGATGACTTCTGAAGCAATCGCTCCGTCCAACCGGGGCCGGAATGGGCAATGCCAGCCATCTCTCGCAGATACCTGGCCAATCCCGGCGCTTGAGCGTCTACCATCCGCGCTGCTGGCTGTTCCCAAAAACTGTAATCTCGATCTTGGGCGATCGCTAACCCTTGACGGACTAAATCTCCCAACCATCTTTGCAATTCCTCTACCCCTGCCGTCACTTTCGTTTCTCGTGCGGCTCGGCGTTTGGCTTGGGCGGCCAGATCGACTGGCGTTTGTGCCTTCTGCTGTTTTTTCTCCTGCCGCTGTTGGCGAGAATTCAGCCAAGCTTGTACCCAATCGGGTGCGTCTACTTCTACAAACAATCCGATTTCGTTAGCAAACAGCAAAAATAGCCCCAGTCCGTGCTTGCAGGGAAACTTGCGACTGGGACAAGAACACTTGAAAGCGGGTTCGCCCAGATCGATTTGGGTGCGGTAGGGATTTGCGCCGCTCCCCTGGCATTCTCCCCACAATATCCGCTCTCTTCGACCGATGTTGTTCCATTTCTGTTTGGCGGCCAAGCCTTTGCCATTTTTGGCGGAAGAGGCATCGGGAGCGAGTGCTAAGATTTGTTCTGCCGTCCAAGTTTGACTCACGATTTTCCTCTTCTCCACCACTACAACAATTGTCAATTGTCGATTCGCAATTCGCAATAGACATCTCCAACAATTGTCGTGAAGTACCGATCTTGCCTGCCCTTGAGTTTAATTTTTGGAGAGATCTAATGAGCGATCGCTTTTTAACCGAGTAAATTCTAACTTACCGAATCGCGAAGATGAGAAGAGGTTGACCGAGTTTGACTTTTTCTCCTGGTTGAACTAATAATTTTACTAAAGTGCCATCTACAGGAGCTTTTAATTGTACTGGGCGGTCGGTTAAGGCTTCATTCTTACCTGTAGTTTTAATGGCAACCGCCAGTCGCTGACGGGTAACTTGCTTGACTTCAATCCCAAGTCGCTCGGCAGTTTCTAGCTCGACAAGGAGGGAAAATTTATGGGACTTTTCGACCAACTTTTAAATGCAGTTAACGATCCAGGACAGCAAGCCAACCCAGACCAACTATCTGGTTTGCTCAATACCGTGCAACAGCTAAGCGGTAACAATGGCATCGATCCAGCGATGGTAAACTCGGCTTTATCGATCGTGGGCAACCAAGTGCGTTCTTCGTTGCAAAACCAACGCGACAATGGTGGTGGCGACCAGGTGCAATCTTTAGTGAATCAGTTTGCTGGCATGGGTAGCAATCCTCAAGCGGTCAATGCCCTGTTTTCTTCTAATCAAGTTCAAGGAATCGTCCAAGCTATTGCTCAACGGACGGGTTTAGACCCCAATATGGTTCAAGGAATGCTGCCAACGTTAGTACCCTTAGTCTTGAATATGTTGCAAGGTGGCAATTCAGTTCAAGGGGATCGAGGAGGTAATCCTGTCCTCAATACCTTCTTAGATGCTGACAACGATGGCGATGTCGATGTGGCTGATGCCATGCAGATGGCTGGCCGGTATTTGCGTTAAATGTAGAAACGCAATAATGTGGCGATCGACTTAGCGCTAACGAGGACGCTCCGCTTACTGTCAGGTCGTTCGCAAAACTTACGCACTACTGGTTATTCGGATTGTTCGATCGAATTTGAGATCGAACGTTGTATCGCTGTCCAAATTTCATCCATGACGTTGCCCAGCGCGTGGTCGCTATCGAATTCAATAAGCTTTACCCAAGGGCGCTGACGGGAAAAATCTCGGCTGCTGGCAATCGGGATGACTTCATCGTTGCGTCCGTGGAAAATCGGGGTGGGGACTTGCCGCTGGAAAGGAACCGCTCGATACTGGGCAGCATCAAGAACAAAATCGTAACTTAAAGGGAGCGATCGCTTTTCTCCATAGTGATACACCGATAAGTATTTTTCGGTTTGCCAGCGTTGCAGTTGGGCTTCCCCTAATTTAGGCAACCAATGAGAGAGAAAGTCAAAGGCGGGAGCTAACAAGATTAACTGCTGCACTTGGGGGTATTGTTCTGCTAGTAAGGCGGCTGTTAGACCCCCTAAACTAGAGCCAATGAGAATTACAGGCGCGTTATCTGGAGGGAATTGGGCGGCTACTTGCTCGATTTGCCGCGTTATTGTCAGATGGGTGAAATCGCCCCGATTGAGATCGGGAATTTTTAAAGGAACTTCCAGGCTGGCAAAGCGATCGCGTAGATACTGAGCCTTAGCTGAGTGGGGGCTAGAAGCGAACCCATGGAGGTAAATACAATCGGGCATGAGCGCGAGATATTATTGAAGAAAGAGTTCGATCGCGATTTTGAACTTCTACGGGCGCACCTTGCGAGGAGTAGATAGTCCTGAACTCCTGCATGAGACGTTGCCTGCAACGTCTCTAGACCTGAACTCCTATATTGTTGTACATCATCGTTCGCCACTCTCAACTCAGCCTGTGGAATCAAATTCATACACTTTAACGCCCTCATTTAAATTTGACTCAATTGATGAGGCTCTAGCCGATCTAAAAGCTGGTCGCACGATCGTCGTGGTCGATGACGAGAACCGAGAAAACGAAGGCGACTTGATTTGTGCGGCCCAATTTGCCACGCCAGATTTGATTAATTTCATGGCGGTCTACGCCCGTGGGTTGATCTGTTTGGCGATGACAGGCGATCGCCTCGACGAGCTAGACTTGCCTCTAATGGTGACTAATAACACCGACAACAACCAAACTGCCTTTACTGTCAGCATCGATGCGGGAACCCATCTGGGTGTCGGGACTGGAATTTCGGCGGAAGATCGAGCGCGGACGATTCAAGTAGCTATCAACCCCACTACCAAGCCTCACGACCTCAGACGACCGGGACACATCTTTCCCTTGAGAGCCAGAGAGGGGGGAGTGTTGAAAAGAGCGGGTCATACAGAAGCGGCGGTAGATTTGGCAGAACTAGCAGGACTTTATCCAGCAGGAGTCGTCTGCGAAATCCAAAATTCCGATGGCTCGATGGCTAGGTTGCCAGAGTTGATCGAGTATTCCCAAACTCACAACCTGAAAATTATCAGCATTGCCGACTTGATTAGTTACCGCTTGCAAAACGAACGGTTCGTGCGCCGGGAGACGATCGCTAGTTTGCCGACTCAGTTTGGTGAATTTCAAATTTACGCCTACCACAACACTTTAGATAAATCCGATCACGTCGCCATTGTTAAAGGAGATCCGGCTAACTTTCCCAATCGACCCGTGTTGGTGCGGATGCACTCGGAATGTTTGACCGGGGACGCTCTCGGCTCGTTGCGGTGCGACTGTCGGATGCAACTGCAAGCTGCCCTCAAAACGATCGACAATGCCGGAGAGGGAGTAGTAGTTTACTTGCGGCAAGAGGGTCGAGGTATTGGTTTGATCAACAAGTTAAAAGCTTACTCGTTGCAAGATATGGGCTTGGATACGGTCGAGGCTAACGAGCGCCTGGGGTTTCCGGCCGACTTGCGCAATTATGGCGTGGGGGCGCAAATTCTGAGCGATTTGGGCGTGAGACAAATTCGTTTGATTACCAACAATCCCCGCAAAATCGCTGGGTTGAAAGGTTATAACTTAGAGGTGGTCGATCGAGTACCGCTAATTATTGAAGCCACTGACTATAACTCTACCTACCTGGCGACTAAGGCGCAAAAGCTGGGTCATATGTTGCTGCAAACATATCTCATTACCCTGGCGGTGCAATGGGATAACGAACCGAGTTCGGTTCAGCAACGCTACGAACATCTAGAGAAACTCAGGCACATAGCTGCTAGCAACCATCTATTGTTGCAAGAAGAAGCTAGACCGTTAGCGATCGCTTTATTTAATACTCCCACTCTCACAGTTCATTTGGGCTTCGATCAACCGCACGTAGCGACACCTGATTGGTATCAGCACCAAGATCATCCTTACCTGCAAGCGATCGCTAAAATTCTCGATGCTACAGCCCAATTGCCCCAACTCAAACACTTGGAATTTTTGATTTCTCCTGGTTGCGATCCGTTTTCTGGGTTGCAGATGAAGCTCGATCGAGAAACCTTCTCTTTAGAGACGCTACCTTCCTCGGTATGCGATCGGCTGGAAACTCAAAAAATCTACCGTTTCAGCAAGTCGGTTTAGGAAAATTCCTCTCCAAACCTCTCCCCTGCGAGGGGAGAGGCTTTGAATTCGTCAGAAGAAATTATCAACCTCTTTCATAATTTTGGGCTGGCGATCGCAGCCCAGCTTTTGTCAATTTAAAAAGTCGATCGATCCGAACAGGGCAAGACTAGAAGATCTGGTGGTATTTGGTAACAAAATTCCGTAATTATCACGAAGCCACGACGTTGAACTAAGTTTTATGCTGATAGCTGTGCATATTCCTGTAGTTATAGTTAACAAGCAAAAATGGGACTAGAAGAAGGGGCTGCTTTAGTAGGTATTGGTACTGCTGCTGGTGTCTCAGTTGGCAAGGCCGGAATTCTTGCAGGAGGTACAGGTTTTGGGCTTGGCGCTGTTCCTGTAGCAGCTATTGGCGCTTTAACTGGTGCTGCACTATACGAGGCTATCAAAATTCTGGTAGAAGGAGATTCTTCTTCTGTCGGTATCGCAGTAGCTGGGGCTGCTGCTGGTGCAGGTGTTTCTGCTGCTGTTGGCGGTGTGGGAATAGCTGTAGGGGGAACTGCATTTGGTATGGGTATGGCTCCTATGGCGGCGGCTGGAGCAGTAGCTGGATTAGGGATCGCTGGCTTAAACCGACTTTTGGAACAAGGAATCGATCCAGAAAAGCTCCTAGATCTTGCTATTGAGGATATGCAAGAAGACTTAGTAAAATCCCGTCAGGCTGTAATTCCAGTCATGGCTACTCAAAAACGCTTCCAGCAACAGTACGAACAAGCTGAAACTGATGTCAACAAATGGCATAATCGCACTCAATTAGCCGTGAAAAAAGGCGATGATTACCTTGCTCGCGAAGCACTTTTACAGAAGGAAAAACATCAAAAAAATGCTGAATTGCTTAAAGCTCACATCGAGCAGCAAAAAACTAAATTAGATACCTTCAAGCAAAATCTAGTAGCTTTTGATAGCAAAATTTCTGAAGCCAAAGCATTCAAGGCTCGCCTCAAAAGATTAATAGCTAGTATTAAAGCTAATAGCCACTTGCAAAATACTATTGGCAACTTAGGTACCAGTAGTGCCATGGGAGCCTTTGAACGGATGGAAGAAAAAGTGCGGATGATGGAAGCAAAGTCTCAGTCAGCCGCAGAATTAGCAGGAGCAGACTTAGAGAGTCAATTTAAGATGCTGGAATCTGGCAGCGGTATTGATGATGAGTTAGCCGCCATGAAAGCACAAATGCTTGGTCTTACACCAATACCAGCAGTTAACCCAACCACTAGTTTTCAATCGGTTACACCTGTAGATGCCGAACTAGAAGAATTGCGAAGACAGATAAATCAATATTAGCCACCTATTGCTTATAACCGAAGAGATTGTCTTTATAAATACTCTCCTACTGACTTACTGTTTTTGATATAGAATTAGACGTATGGTACTTTACGGTCGTAAAATCCTATGTCTAGTATCTCCCCACTTTTAAAAGAACAGCTTGAAAACTTGACTCCTGAGCAAAAGCAAGAAGTATTGAAGTTGCTTAAAAAACCCGTAGGTGTATCTCCGGAAAAATTACGTGAAAAATTGCAGCAGTTTGTCGGCAGAATTAAAGAAGATGATTTAGAAAAGATGGAGCGTGCAGTAGAAGAATGCAGGCAGATTGATAATTAATAACTGCTATCTACTAGAACCTATAATCTTGATTGGTCTTTTAAAAGGAATGGATTTTGGAAGAATAAACAATACCCTAAATAATGAAGATTTCTTCCTTTTTACATCAGCTATTGTCGTGGGAGAACTTTATTATGGTATTTCTGATACCAATAATATTGAAGATAATAGAGCAGTTATTCAGTAATTTATAACGCCAGACTTTATATCTGTATTGGATTGCGATCGAGAAACAGCTTTTTACTATCTTGATATCAAAAGATATTTGCAGGCAAGAAAAATCCGCATTCCTGAAAATGACATTTGGATAGCAGCAACAGCTATGCAACATAACTTGATATTGGTAACACGAGATAAATCCTTTGATGATATTGTCGGTCTATCTATCCAAAAATGGTAAAGGCGATCGTTACTACTTGATTTCTCCCCGCGCTAAACTTTCCTCATAATCCTCCAAGTTTTTCAGATAATCAGAAAAATCTGACTCAACAATTTCTCTCCCTTCTAGATAGTTCTTCATCAACAGGAAATCGATAAAATCATCCACCTCCTGCAAGAGTGGTTCTGGCAGTTGACGAATTTTAGCGATCGCTTGCTCTTGTACGTTCATTTTGTCTTTCGTTGTTGCTGTTATGAGCGATCGCCATCTATTCTACCCGACAAAGATAGATAGAGAGCGATCGCCTTTTGCTATTATTAGCAGGAGTTTTGACCCCCTAGCAGTTATGGCTTCAATTACCAGTTGGTGAAATAGTAGCTAGCACCACGATGTCTTGCATATCGTAGGCCTTTTCGCTGGTATCTGTTACCCCGACTTCAAAAAGATAGATTACCTGGTTATCAGCTATTTTAACTTTGCCAGTTGAATCTATATATTGAGTCAGAAAAGCATCGATCGGGCGCTGACCGCCAAAGGGCGTAAACAAGGGTACCGTATCGCCATTGCGAAGCGTTAATACTTGTCCGCCGTCGTTGGTTTGAGAGTTAAAAGTGTAACCAGAAAAGCCAGAACAGCTATTACTAGAACCACCGTTAGGCAATGAAACTCCTGTAACTGTTACTTTGGTTCCTGCTGCCAGAGATGGCATGGTTAAAGATTGAGGAGAAGTAGGCATTGTCATAGTCGTGCTACTTCCTCCTGGAGGAGTGATGTTAATGGTGGTTGTCGTCTCAATTGTCGGTCCTCCTGCACCACAGGTGATATCCCCACCTAAAATTTCAAAGTAGGCAGTCGATGGCTTATCGATCGTTGTCGTACCAGTGTCGGTAGTGAATGGAGGATTCGAGGAGTTAGCGACGACGAGGAGTTCCGGTCTGGCAAAAGCTTTGGAACTGACTTCGTAAGGTGATAGAGAAGTGCCGTAAGTATCGCTCTGCGTACCGCGCAAATCAAGACTGGCAATTTTACCAGTGGAGTCTACGCAAGCATAAAAACCCGTAACGCTACCGCTAGGAGGATTGAGCGTCCAACCGCTGGGACAAGAGGGGGTAGTGCTGGGCACAGTGTTAACTATTGAATCAACTAAGGGCTTGTCTTGCCAACTAGCAGGAGTAGTCAGATCGGTGTATTGACCGCTATTATTCATCGTCGGTCCCCAACGATAAACTATGTTAGGTCCAAACCAAGGCGAACCAGTTGGTTTGGCTGCTAGGTAGTAAATTACTGGCTCAGAAGCACCAGGTAATTGCAGTCTGAGAACGGGTGTTTTTCCTGTTGGTGTAAAGTTCGGTGCGGCTGTAGATAAATTGCTTGAGGCATCGGTAGCAATAGCTGTAACCGAATTAGTTGGTTGAGCTTGCCTGATTTCATCAGCCATAAAATCGAGAGCGCGGTTAAGTTCGGCTCGCCTCTCGCTTTCAGATTTGGCTATTTTATTATTTTGATTCATAAAAACTAACCCACTCCCAGTAGCCACGAGAACGATCGTGCTAAGCGCTGCTGCGACTACTAGTTCTATGAGGGTGAAACCACTAGAATTATTTCGATTTTTTGAGACGATCGGCATTTTTAAAGCAAGTTTATTCATCATCTACTCCACTTAGAAATAAATAGATAGGACTGTCTTCGATCGAATTTTTACAACTTAGATTTACAAGTAAAAACAGATGCGATCGCTACAACTGACATACAAGCAATTAAACCCCAAGTCAAACTGCCATCTGCGACTTCTATATCGAGATGAAAGCATATAAAAAGTTTTGAGAAGATCGGGAAGGTGTTATACTGCTATGCGTCTCTGTAGCAACTGACGATTAGCTTCTTTGCTCGTTACTTAATTTTTCTTCCTTATTCTTTTTGGGTAAAACCAAACGATCGCGTACCCTGCTTTTTTTGACAATGAGTGCAGATTGCTACTCTATTTTTTTCGATCGACTATCCCTTGAGACTTTAATAACTCATCTATCAATTTGTCCGTATATTTACTAATACAGCATAAGTTTTATTTCTTGGTTTCTCCGTATATTTACTAATATAGCATCGTTTTTATTTTTTGGGCATTTATATCTAATATTCAGCCAGATGTACTAGGAAAAATAATGCTCTTGTATTACTCCCGTTAAAGTTTTTTAAATAAATTAATGCCCCAGGCTAGATAACAAAAGATTCAAAACAATAACCAGAACAAATGCTATCTTCTCGCTCTAATTCGATGTCAAATCAAAAAGCGATCGCTTTGGTTAACGATCGCTTCGCTGTTAGGACTAGTGGTGAAAACTAAAAATCGAAAAGCTCGATCGATCGACTTTAAGCCTGTCGGCGGGCATGAAATTGACCGATAGGGCTTTGAGCGTATTTGCGCTCTAATTCATCTGTAATAGCTTGGATTTCGGCACTGAATTCTTTAATTCCAGCACTAGCATCCTCCAAAGATTCTCTTAATTCCTGGCGAGTTTGGGCATTAGGAATTTTAGGTGTCAGTTTTTGGTTCATAGCAAACCCCACTCAATTTTAACTTCTTGAATACTGCGAGTCATCGGTTCGATTCGTTCTGTACCCCGCGCATAAGTTTGCATCAACAACTTCATACTATCATCGGCATCATCTGGATCGGAGCGACTAATTACACTCATTAGGGTAGAAAGGCGACGGTAGGTATCTTGTGCATCTTCTATAACAGATGCTAAGGCAGTTAAATCGGTTAGAGATTCTTCAGTCTCTCCAAAAGCATTAAAAAGCAATCTCTCAGTCGTTGCAGCTTCATCGATAATTAGCAACAACCTGCTCTGAAGCTCAAATAGATCGCTTTGAAGTTGCCTTGGTATTTTCATGCTACCATCTTTATCAAAATATTAGGTTAACTACCAAGGTAATTATAAATGGCGATCGCGCTTTCTGGCATTTTAGTTGCCTGCTAGCTGAAAAAGCGATCGCTCTCTTCCAAAAAAGATCGGAGCGATCGCACTTTCTTTGATTTTCGTGGTCTTGCTAGCCGAACGAGCGATCGCTATCTCTCAAAGAAAACATAGCGATCGCCTCACTCAACTTAAGGCGCTTCTTGTCGTTGCCAATCGTTGATATTTGCTATTTTTGGGGGTAAATTATTGGGTGTCAAACCAATCTCGCTCCAAGTGGCGAGTTGCTTGACTACGGTATTAGAAGTATTAGAGCCACAGCTACCGCCGTTACTCCAATCTTTAGCCCACAAAGAGCCTTTAACGCCGCCCACACTACCACCAGAACCAGCAACTCCTACGGTGTAGTTAGGAGCAAAAATAAAGGCTTCGACGTAATTATTGCCGTTCATGCAAATTTGCGTGCCTGAAGCGCCGTAACCATAAATTTGAAAGTCAGTCGGTTTGCAGCCAGATACGCCATCGCAGTTATGAATGATGTTCCCACCGCTAGTAATGCCGTTGTCTAAATAAAGTTTGACTTTTTGCCCAGGAGTAATTAATAACTCGGAGTTATTGGGAATATCAATGCTGGTCACTGAATACTCATAAATCCCAGATGAATTGGCTGTATCTCCACTTCTAGGTAAGGTGAGTCTTTTATGGCTACCGCCAATATCTGTGGCTCCCAAAGAAGTCATGCTGCTGGAATTAATCGTACCTAAAACTTGATTGTTGGGGCTAGTAATAAAAGTTGGTTTGGTAGGTAAAGATGGGAAACCAAGGGTAGTATAATTTTTAGTCCTACCAGAGGTCACGGTGATGTTGCTGAGATTGACAGTACAATCATTGAGCAAAACATCGGCATCGATCGTATTGTTTCCCGTGTCGCCCTCCGTCAACCATAAACCCGGAATGGGAATGTTGTTGATGTCTCCCGATTGAACTGGAATCTTTACTTGCAATCTGGTGGTAGAAGTACCCACATCTTTAGTAGCTGAAGTGCCAGAACTGGTTTGATTGACTCGACCTTCAACGATCAAAGTTCCCATACCTGGGGCAGAGGTTCCACTACCAGCATCAGATAAATAGGTGTAACTTATTAGTCGATATTGTCCGCGATTGGAATCGCTAGAATCGATGTCTTGCCACTGGGTAGTGGCGTTATTACTAACATTAGTAGGATTACCACCGCTGCAAGAGCTAAGTCCTGAAATCGAGGTGGCATTCGACCAACTATTAGTAGTGCCAGAATCGGGGCAAGTACCGCTAGCGTCGCGAGTGCCAGCGCAGTCGGGGTAGGTAGCGATCGCTCGATTATTATTTACCAAAGCCTGATAGCGAGTCACCCCAGTTTCAGTCGCGCTCAAACCTTGAGTAGTAGCTTTTTGGGTCGAGGCCGTGACCCTATCGCCTTGAGATCTGACCATCATTACCGCCCCCAGCAGGACGATTATTAACCCAATTCCCATAGCAATTGGCAGGGCAAAACCTTTGTTATCGGAGCGGTTGATTAGGGCGATCGCTAACTTTTTATTCATATTATTTTTAGAGTTGATTGATTAGAATTCTCCATAAATTTTTTTAAGGTCGTCATCCTGCTTGACTTTAAGTTTTATCTTTGGAGATCTCTAATGGAGTATACCCATTTCTCTAGAGAAAAACTCTATAGTTTCGCTCGCAGGCGATCGAGCGAATCGCCCTCACCCTAAATTCCTCTCCCACAGGAGAGGGACTTTAACTACCATATCCAAGTCAAAAGCTAATTTTTGACTTGTTAATGACTCCGGCTCCCCTTCCTCCTCTCCTTATTCTGGGTGAGGAGAGGTAAGCTCTAGATTTCAATTGAATTCTTCTTCTCCCTCTTGCTCCCTCTCCCGCGGGAGAGGGCTGGGGTGAGGGCAACACCAAGCTAATTGGTAGGTGAAATCGTCGCTAACACTACCACGTCTTGTAAGTCATAAGCAGAGCTTGAAGTGTTATTGGTATAAAGCTCAAACAAGTAAATTACTTGATTGTCAGCCAGCCCCTTGATTTTTCTGTTAGTGGTATCGATATACGGACCTAAAATAGCATCCATCGACGTTCCACCACCGAAAGCAGTGCGATTGGGTGCATCCTGCCCATTTTTTAAAGCGTAAACCCAAGATCCAAGGGTATTTTGAGAGTTTGCAGAACTGCGAGTAGCAGTAGAAAGACTACAGCTATTTTGAGAAGAACCAGGAATTATTTGGGCTTCAACTGTTACGGTAGTTCCTGCGGTTAGGGGTGGTAAGCTAACAGCGGCCGGTGGCGAAGCAGGATTAGTATTGTTAATTACCGTATCGGTTTGGCCGCTTACTTTGATGGTGGCTCTCGTAGGAATTGCTTGTCCTCCCGAACAGCGAATATCGCCGCCTAAAACTTGGAATGTGGCACTCGATCCCTGATTGACGGTTACTGTACCGTTGTTAACAGTAAACGAAGGAGTAGAAGGGCTAGGGCTAGCCACAGCAGTAAGTTCGGGTCTAGCAAAAGCTTTAGAACTGACTTCATAAGGCGTTAGAGAACTACTGTAAGCATCAGTCTGCGTGCCGCGCAAATTCAGACTAGCAATCTTGCCAGTTGAATCTATACAGGCATAAAAACCTGTAGCACCGCTCGAAGGATTGGCAGTCCAACCGCTAGGGCAAGAGACAGTTGCACTGGTACTAACGATCGAATCAACCAACGGCTTGTGTTGCCAGTTAGCAGGAGTGGAAAGATCGGTGTATGCACCGCTGCTATTCATCGTCGGTCCCCAGCGATAAACTATGTTAGGTCCGAACCAAGCCGAACCAGTTGGTTTAGCCGCCACATAGTAAACGACTGGCTGAGTAGCGCCAGGTATTTGCAGTCTGAGAACGGGGGTTTTTCCGGTAGTGCTGCCAAAAGCTGGTGCTACTGTAGTTAAGTTGGTTGAGGCATTGGTAGCAATAGCTGTAACCGAGCTAGTAGGCTGAGCTTGACGAATTTCATCAGCCATAAAATCGAGAGCGCGGTTGAGTTCGGCTCGCCTGTCGGTTTCAGATTTGGCTACTTTGTTGTTTTGGTTGATATAAGCTAACGCCCCGCCGCCAATAAGAAGAACTATACTGCTAATTGCGGCTGCCACTATTAATTCTACAAGGGTGAAACCGCCAGAAATCTTTTTGTTTTTTTGGCTGGCAAGAATTTTAAAAGCAAGTTTATTCATGCGTTTCTCCTGTTTTCAATTGTAAGTTTATCGGCGTAGGTAGATACAATTTCAAATAAGTGTGAGTTCGATTCAGCAGATATTTGAATTCAATAAAGATCTTAAACGGTTAGTCAGATTTCATGGTAAGAATTGCCAATTTTATATTCTCTTTTTTGATTTCTGGTATTCAATCCTTGGATCTGATGGTTTTATAACTTAGCGGTACATTTAGACTCATCCAGAGAAGAAACATTAGAATCACTATAAACACCAGTTCTCACGATTCCTAACCCCTCAGATATGGTTAAACATCTTTTGTCTGGGTTGGTAGTGTTACCGACGTTATAGATAACAAATGTCGCGCTACTAGCCGTGTTTCCTTTAAAAGAAAACGTAATTGTAGCAGGAGAAGTAATACTAGATGCGATCGCAATGCTACTATCCCAAGAGCGATCGCCTGTAGTTAAGCAAGTACCAGTAATTTTTCGAGTTGAGGTATTTATCGTTACATCGCACGATCTACTTCTGCGCATCGACTCTCTTTGAGATTCTTGCAATGCTCCTTGCAAATCGTTGAGAGTATCGTCTAATTTGGTGCGGTTATAAGAACTCAAGAAGCTAGGAGCAGCGATCGCACTTATAATACCGATAAAAATCACTACCACAACGGTTTCAATCAAGGTGAAACCGCTATCGTTACGGACAATCAAACGCGACATCTGGGATAACCTCCACATAAAATTTAGCGATAGATGAATTAGAAACAGAAGTTACAGAAACGTCATAATTGACTTGCAACACGGTAAAAGGAGAACTATTAGTAACAGTAGTAGTTCTAGTCAAGGTAAAGCTTTTACCTTTAATGGTTTTGGTTGTCGGCGAAACAGCACTTATTCCAGATTGTAGTTTGGTAGATAACCCATCAGCCGCCGCAGTAGCATCACACATTTTAGTCGAACTAACCGTAGCATTTGCCGCTTTAGCTGAGTTCAAAGATGGTGAAATTGTCAGCGTTCTGGTCGCACCTGTTCCAGTGACGTTAGTAATTTTATAATTAGTGCTATCTCCAGAAAACTTTACTATGGCATTAGCCGAAAAATCACTAATAGTGCCTCCAGTGACTGTGGTATTAATCACCAGCGAAGATGCTCCTGATGCGGCAGCAGCGTTGAGCGTAACCTGGGGAAATTGCAAGGTAGATGCCTCATACTTTACTTGTTCTAGATCTTGCTGAATCCAGTTAGTTGCTTCGGTATTTTCTTGAGCTTTAGCTTTAAATAGAGCAGCAATCACTACAGCTTGCATAGCAATGCCAACAAACAATGTTGTCAGCAAAATTGCTACCAGCACCTCAACCATGGTAAATCCGTCGTCTTTCCGTAACGCTTTTGGTTTAAACATTGCCATTAATCGATCTTTCCAAGTAATGTAAATAAATTATATAGAGCAAACTTAATTTAGCAGGTCGCGTTTAATTAGCCTGGTTACGCTGCCAGTTGCTAATAGCACCCAAAGTATTACTATTAGACGTAGGGGTAACTTCTAAAGCCGACGTATCGAGCTTTCCTTGGTTGATGCTGGCGTTACCATTAGCTGAGATTTTTTTAGTCCAAACCACACCGCTAACGGTTCCGTTACCTACAAGCTGTGTCTCTACAAAAGGTGCAAAGATAAAAGCAGAAGATGAGCCGTTACCATTGAGTTTTACGTCACCAGTCGTTCCATACTTATAAAATTGGAAGTAAGTGGGACTGAATGCAGAGCCATTGCCTGCCAAGTTGATGCTACCGTTCACGTAGAAAATTGCTTTTGTGACCGCTGTGCCATTTACATGAGGACCTATACCCCCATTACCAGCCGCTTCAACGTTACCACTGGAGTAAACTTTTATGGTTTCCTGCCCGGTTCGGCCTAACGTTATTCTGGCATTACCCGTCAGGCTAATAGAGTTGGTACCGCAACCACTAGGGATAACGTATGTATAGGTTGCATTTGAGGCTGGTGCTGGTGTCTGATTGTAACGTTTACCAGTCGAATCATAATCGTTATTTCTAGGAAGTGTAAGAGAATTACTTCCTGACAAATTCATCGGATTGGGGCTACAACTTATGGTGTTAATATTAGTTCCAGTAGGGGCGCTATAAGTATTACCGCCAGGAAGTGACGGAAATGCTACTACCTCTTTGGTATATGCGCCTTTAGTGTTAGCTGGATAAGTAGGAGTAGGAAGGTTTCCTAAATAAGGGTTAGTATTAAATGCCGTTCCTGTACCACTACAGCTAGAATCTAAAACATTTGCATTTGCCCTGGGGTTGCTGCCAACAAAACTAAAATCGGCTGCCCACAATCCAGTATCAGAGAACGAACTTGTAGATTGATTTATCGGAATAGTTACTTGCAGTCTAGTGGTAGCCGTTCTGACATCTTGAGTAGCTGTACTACCAGAACCAGTTTGATTAACTCGACCTTCAACTATTAACGTGCCAGTTCCTGGAGCGGTATTAGCTGCGACACCTGAGTTAGGCGTGTAGGCATAAGAAATAAGTCTGTATTGTCCCTTAGTTGAATCGGTGCTATCTACGTTTTGCCAGTTGGTAGTTGCTTGAGCAGATACTGCCGTAGCTTCAGTGGTGCTGCCGCAGGATGAGATATTGGGAATGCTAGAGGGATTAGTCCAACTGACAGTACCAGTATTGTTGTAAGTAGAGATCGCCCGATATTTATTAACTAAATCCTGATATCGAGCCACTCCGGTTTCAGCCGCGCTCAAGCCCTGAGTAGTGGCTTTTTGAGTGGAGGAGGTGACGCGATCGGTTTGAGATCTGGCCATCATCACAGCACCGAGTAGCACGATGACTAACCCTACACCCATGGCTATTGGCAGGGCAAAACCCTTTTCATTAGAGTTACGCATCAAGGCAAGACGCATTAAAGTGATTTTTAACTTGCTATTCATAGAACTACTTCATTGCTGGGTGTTGAATCTGGCCTAATCTATTTACAATTCCTAATTTAGCTTTATCCTCTAGGTTGATGAAATGATGAAAATACGTAAATAACGGCCTATCATATCCGTAAATTTGCGGATAGACTCTAGAAAAATGAGAAAACTACTTTTGAGGAATTAATGACGCTAAATGAGAGGGTATATACGCGATAGTTCCCTAAATTTTTTAAACATTAAGAAGAAGAAAAATTAAAATAGTAAAATTAGTTCCCTTTTATTAATTCGGAATTGCAGCGAGCGATCGGTTAGTTGGCGGAGTATTCGGGCCATCGCTCCTAGATCTTTAACCCCTGACGGATGAAGGTTTTGACCGTTAACTTGACACCAATGAATGCTTTGTGCGCCTACCAGGATATGTTGCAACAAAAAAGCAAAATGGTATGACAAACAACGCCACGCTTATCGAGGCAGAGCGATCGACTCAATTGGCGATCGAGAAAAACCCAACATTCCTGGGACTGGGCCGTTGGGTTTCACTCCGTTCAACTAGGGCCTACGATCGATCTTAATTATGGGTATTTAACCGAATTAGAATAACTGGTTAGAAAGATGAAAAAACTGCGCGATCGCCTCTGGAAAATATATAGGAAGTAATATTAGATCCGATTAAACAACCATAAAACCTGTAGGGGCGGGTTTAGCCGAAAACGTTTGCCGCACAAGGATTTAGACCTCAGCAAAACCCGCCCTGCCCCACCGTTCACCGATCGCCGATCGAGCGGATTCGATATAAGCGAGCAAAATGGTATAGAGAGCGCGATCGACGATCGCCTGCCAAAAATAACCTCGAACAAGCGATCGACTAATAAACTTCGTCATGAGTTCCAATTGACTCTAAAAGAATTGCTTGTGCCTGTTCGTATTCAACAAACTTAAAAATAATTCTTAGATCGTATCCAGCACTACAAGCCCACGAACCTTGAAGATCTCCTTTCAATTTGTGGCTTTTTAAACTGGGTTAAAATGGATCTTCGCTTAACAGTTCTAAGGTGTCTTGGATATCTTGAGCTACTTCTGGCTGCTTTTTGACAAATTTTCTGGCGGCTCGAACGAACGCGCTCGATCGCAACAAGGCAAACTTCACGCCAGAATTTCCTCCATCAATTGTTCGGGAGTCATAATTTGGCATTTCCCTTGGGCAAATTCTTGTTGAGCTTCATAAACATCTCTCACCAGAGCCTTTCTTTTTCGCTCTCGAAGGCGATTCTGTAAGACATCGATTAAGCTTTCTTGCTCTTCAAGCGGTAGTCGATCGGCTGCTTCTAGAATGTCTGCAAAGGTGGTTTGTGCCATGGTGCTGTTTCCTTGCGATCGCATCGCGTCTTTGAAGGAGAATCGCTCGATATATCCTAATTATAATGAGCCAGACGCTAGGGCTGATAGTCAAGATGGCGATCGTCGAATTTCGCCTGGCGAATGAATTCACGGCTATACAAACAAAGTCCGCCTGCGCGGACTAAAGAATAAGCGGTTTTTTAAAACTGAATTTAATTTTTCTCCCCTCTCCTGCGAGGAGAGGGGTTGGGGGTGAGGACAATCGATGCTTGTCGATCGCTATTTTTGCCAAATGGTGTTATTCAGTTTGTTCGATAATCTGCTCTCGACGGTACAAAAAGAACGGCAGCGCACAAGAAAGGCCGATTCCGAAGGTCAGTCCGACATAGAGGAGTATCCATAGTTGAGAAACTCGCAAACGTTTCAATTCCACCCACGCCCAGCACCAAAAAGCGATCGCAGAAATGACCAAATCGTCGCTTAAGGCCAAAGTAACGTTATTGGCAAAAGCGCGTTGAAAAAATAAACTCGGAGACAATAGAGCGCTTGGATCTTGCAGCAGCCAAAACCACGGAGCGATCGAACCCGCGATCGCTAGCAGCAAATACAGAGTTTTAATGGAGTTGAAGGAACTTTTGGCATGAATAGGAGTTGAGTTCAGCATGGTTTTTAACCTCAAGTTGGTATGCTTCGATCGTGTCAGAGGGAGATAATAAAATCAATTACCTCACAAGTAATTAAAACTATCCTCTCTATTTCTCTGACCGTGCAGCAAAGTTCGATCGCCACCCAACACCACCCCGATTCCTTCAGCGCTCTGCTCAAGCAATGGCGACACCAGCGGGGGTTCAGTCAGCTAGATCTAGCCGTAACCAGTCAAGTTTCCCAACGGCACATCAGTTTTCTCGAATCGGGACGCGCCCAACCCAGCCGAGATATGGTACTGCAACTAGCAGATGTTTTAGAAATTCCCCTCAGACAGCAAAATTTGATGTTGAGCGCCGCCGGGTTTGCCCCGATCCATGCCGAGACTGACTTGTCGGCCCCAGAAATGGCTGCAATTCGCCGAGCGATCGATTTTATGTTGCAGCAGCAGGAACCCTACCCAGGAATTGTAGTCGATCGCTACTGGAATCTTCTCTTAGCCAACAACGCTGCCAATCGGCTCCTGGCGACATTTATTACACTCACCGAACTCGAAACCCGTTTCTCTCAAAATGGCAAAATCAACTTGATGCGCGTCGTCTTCGATCCTCAAGGGCTGCGCCCGTTTATTGTCGGCTGGGAAAAACTGGCAGCACATTTGCTGCAACGGGTGCATCGCGAAGCCATGGCAGAAGGAGAAAACGAACAATCCAACCAGTTGCTTCATCAGTTGTTGGGCTATCCGGGGGTAGCTGAGATTTGGCGCACCTCAGATCGATCGCCTCAAAATGCCCTACTGCTGACGACTCATTTCCGGCGCGATCGTCTGGAGTTGCAGTTTTTCTCGACGCTGGCGACGTTAGGCACTCCCTACGACATCACCCTTCAAGAATTGCGGATCGAATCTTTTTTTCCCGCCGACGAAACGAGCGATCGAACCTGGAAAGCGCTCGCTAATCGTTAAACTTGAGGAACTAACAAGCGGCTCAATTCAGGAGTCAATGATGAAAGCTCATAAAGTGAAGACAGTTTTAGCTGTGTCGATCGCGTAGTAGCTTGTTAGCAGAGCTTGCTGCATAAGTCGTGAGATTATTAAGATCGTTTAATCTAAACCACCATCGTCAAGTGCTAGCAGCATTACTCTACGGTCGAGAAGACTTACGCTTAGAAACAGTTGCCGATCCAACTCCAGAGGTCGGGGAAGTAGTAATTAAAGTTGGGGCAGCCACTACTTGCGGCACAGACTTAAAAGTTTGGCGGCGCGGCGGTCATGCCAAAATGCTGACGCTTCCTACCCTCTTCGGCCATGAAGCCGCAGGCGAGATTGTCGCTTTGGGGGCTGGGGTTGAAGGTTGGAAAGTAGGCGATCGCATAGTAGCCAACAATTCCGCCCCCTGCATGAATTGCTTTTTCTGCCAGCGTCAGGAGTATTCCCTTTGTCCCCATTTGACCTGGAATAATGGCACGTTTGCTGAATATCTCAAAATTCCAGCGGCGATCGTCCGACACAATATGTTGCCGATTCCCGATCGATTACCAGATGCTTTAGCGGCCATGACCGAACCTTTAGCTTGCGTTCTGCATGGGGTAGCGCGTTCTGGGATTCAACCCGATTCGCGGGTAGCGGTAATTGGCGACGGGGCGATCGGTTTAATGTTTGTGGGAGTGTTGGTACAGCGAGTGGCCGAAGTATTCCTCTTTGGTGGCAGCGATCGCCGACTGCAAATCGGAGATAAATTAGGAGCAGCTAGGACTTTCAATCACCGTCAGATCGCCGATTTACCAACTGTAGTTAAAGAATTAACCGATGGTTGGGGGGCAGATGTGGTCATCGAAGCGACTGGCGTGCCCAGCGTTTGGGAAACTGCGATCGCTTGCGGCAGACCTGGGGCGACGATTAATTTATTTGGCGGCTGCCCGCGAGATACGACGATTACCGTCAATACCGATCGGCTACATTACAGCGAACTGACGCTGAAAGGGGTTTTTCACAACACGCCGAAATACGTCCGAGAAGCTCTTTCTCTGTTGGCTAGTCGGACTATCCCTTGGGAATTACTCATCAGCGAACATCGACCTTTAAAAGATTTAGAGCAAGTCTTTCAAGACATGAAAGCGCGTAAAGTTATCAAAGTGGCGATCGGTGGCTGGGCTTAGTATTTCATCCCATGATATTGGAAGTAGCAATTCTTGACGTTAAATCTGGCTTGGCTGAAGAGTTTGAAGCTGCATTCAAAACAGCTTCAAATATTATTGCTTCTATGCCCGGATATATTTCTCACGAACTTCAACGATGCCTGGAAAATCCAAATCGTTATATTTTGCTCGTGCGTTGGCAGCAATTAGAAGACCATACCGTGGGATTTCGACGATCGCCACAATATCAAGAATGGCGCTTCCTGCTCCATCACTTCTACGAGCCATTTCCCACTGTGGAGCATTACGAAAGCGTTTTATCTAACTCTAGATTTTAGATCGATCGCACTTTTAAGTCCTGAAATTTGGCTGAGAAACTCCTAAGACTCTCCAAATTAAAAAATCAGCTTTTTGGACTTGACATTTTAGGCTGCCATAATTTTTCGATCGCCCGTCTCGGTCAAGATTGACGTAATGCCAGATAAAACAGGCACGGTTGAAGATCGATCGAAGGAGGAGGCTCGTGACACTTAAAGGTAAAGTCGCGCTGGTTACAGGTAGCAGTCAAGGCATCGGCCAGGGAATCGTTCTGCGTCTGGCTGAAGCTGGAGCAGATGTGGTCATTAATTATCGCTCTCATCCAGAAGGGGCAGAAGAAACGCTAGCAAAGGTTCAGGCTGCTGGTGGCAGTTGTTACACGGCCCTATGTCCTCATTCCATGGGGTATACCATCCCGGCAGACTTGGGCAGCGTCGCAGAGGTGCAGCAACTGATTGCTGACAGCATTGGGCATTTTGGCAAGTTAGATATTTTAGTAAACAATGCTGGGATTGAAAAACATTCTCCCTTCTGGGAAGTGGCAGAAGCCGATTACGATGCGGTGATGAACGTTAACTTGAAGGGCGTTTTCTTTGCCACCCAAGCTTTCGTTCGGCATCTAATTGAAACCAAACGCCCTGGAAAAATTATCAACATTAGCTCGGTGCATGAAGAGCTACCTTTTCCCAACTTTACGGCTTACTGTGCCAGTAAGGGCGGCATGAAGATGCTGACTCGCAATCTTGCAGTTGAGTTGGGTCCGCTGGGCATCACCATTAACAATGTCGCACCGGGAGCGATCGAAACGCCGATTAATACCAAACTCTTAAACGATCCAGAAAAGTTAGGCGCACTGCTCAAAAATATTCCCTTGGGGCGGCTCGGTCAACCTCAAGATGTAGCATCCCTCGTAGCGTTTCTAGCATCAGAAGAGGCAGGTTATATCACTGGCAGCACCTTCTTTGTCGATGGCGGTCTGCTTTGGAACTATCAAGAGCAATAATCGCCTCAAATAGACATCTAGCAAAAGTCGATAACTCATCAATTTCATCTGTGTTTATCTGTCTTCATCTGTGGTTTTTATTAAATCTCTGATTTACGCCATAAGTCTCTTCATTCAGGAGAAATCAGATTATGCCTGCTAAAGTTGCTGTCAACACCGAACAAATTGCCATCAGCGATGGTTCCTCCTTCTTAGTGACGGCTCGCGATGGCTCGATCGACGATCGCTTGCCGCAAGGGTTCTTTGTCCGCGATACCCGGTTGATTTCCTACTACGAAATTTCCCTCAACCGCACTCCATTAAAACTTCTGGCCTCAAGCACCCTAACCCATCGAGTAGCTCTGTATCAATTTACCAATCCAGAACTGCGAACCGTATGTGGAACTTTCCCCGAAGGGCGCTTAATCATCACCTTACGACGGGATGTGGTGGGCGGACTCCACGAAGATATCCACATCACCAATCACCACATGGAGCGGGTGGAATTGCAACTCATGCTGTCCCTACGTTCTGACTTCGCCGATATCTTTCAAGTCAAAGCAAAGCAACTGCTAGCGCGGGGGCAAATGCAAACGGTTTGGGATGAGGGCAAACTGATAACCAAGTATGAGAACGGCCCCTTCCATCGAGGGCTGATTACGACGATGGAGCATTCTGATTCGCCACCCTATTACGCCAACGGTCGCTTAATTTTTGATGTGGCGATCGAACCCGGACAAACCTGGGGTGGGTGTATCGACCATATTGCCCTAGCCGATGATGATGTCTTACAACCCCGTCACACCAGCGCCGATATCGATGTCACCGAGGCCGGGAAGGTGTTAGCTAACTTCCTGGATATTTCCACCCAACTGCAAGCTTCTAACAGCGAAGTGGCAAGTACCTATCGGCAAGCCCTCATCGACATGGGGGCGCTGCGGATTGCCTTTGAAGACAACGGCAAATCTTACTGGATGCCAGCGGCGGGGTTGCCGTGGTTTGTAGCGGTGTTCGGTCGGGACTCGATTATTGCTGGGTTGCAAACTATGGCTGTCAATCCTGAATTTGCCAGAGGAACGTTAGTGCGACTGGCACAGTTGCAAGCCACAGAAGTAGACGATTGGCGCGATGCCCAACCGGGGAAAATCTTGCATGAAATTCGGCGGGGGGAACTGGCTCAACTCCACGAAGTCCCCCACACCCCTTACTACGGCACTGTCGAAGCAACAATTCTTTGGATTATCACCTTAGCGGAAGCCTACCGTTGGAATGCAGATGCAACTATGCTGCAAGATTGCGAGGTCGCACTCGATCGCGCTTTGAACTGGATCGATCGCTACGGTGACTTTGACGGTGATGGCTTTGTCGAATATCTGACCCGTTCTAAAGATGGGTTGCGAAATCAAGGCTGGAAGGATTCCGGCGATTCCATGGTATATCCAGATGGGAGTCAAGTCGAGCCGCCGATCGCTCTTTGCGAAGTCCAGGGCTACGTCTACGAGGCTTGGAAACGAGCCGCCGAGATCTACAAAATTTGGGGAAAACTAGAGCGTGCCGAGGAACTGCGTCAAAAAGCTGAAGATCTGTATCGATGGTTTAACGATCGCTTCTGGATGGAAGAGGAAGGATTTTACTGTTTGGGCTTGGACAAAGACAAGCAGCAAATTCGATCGATTACCTCCAATCCAGGACACTTACTTTGGGCGGGCATCGTGCCGCCAGAGCGAGCCGAGCGCGTTGCCGAAAGGCTATTTCAACCGGATCTGTGGTGCGGTTGGGGAGTGCGAACCCTCTCGTCTAAGAATCCTGCCTATAACCCCATCAGCTATCAATTGGGTAGCGTTTGGCCTCACGACAACTCGTTTATTGCCGCTGGGTTGAAGCGTTACGGTTTCGACGAAGCAGCCGATCGCATTGCCGAAGCCACCTTTGCCGCTGCCAGTTACTTCGAGGGCGGACGGATGCCAGAACTCTTTGCCGGGATCGATCGCCAATCTGAAAGCTTTCCGGTTCCCTACCCGGATGCCAATATTCCCCAAGCGTGGGCAGCGGGATCGATTTTCTTTTTGATTCGGACGATGCTGGGATTGGAAGCAGATGCACCCAACAGACGGTTGCAACTCCGTCCGATATTGCCCGATTGGTTGCCGGATCTGACGCTAAGAAATTTGGAAGTGGGGAAAGCCAAGGTCGATCTGCGGTTCTGGCGCGAAGGGGGACAAACTCGATGGGCCCTAAGTCAGCAAGTAGGCGCATTGGAGGTTGGCAAGTTGCTTTGATACCAGTTTGCGATCGATCGGACTACGGTTTTGACCTCTCTCCAAACCTCTCTCCACCTCACCGTGCCCTTCTGGTTTTGATGCTGAAACCCTCCCAGATCCCCCCTAGCCCCCCTTAAAAAGGGGGGAAAATACTCAAAGTCCCCCTTTTTAAGGGGGATTTAGGGGGATCTAAAAGGCCGAACTTCAGACCGACAACTTATGTATACACCCTACAAGGAGAGAGGCTTTGAATCTTCTTTCAGTGAGTTGAAAATCGGTATGAATACTCTCCGCCGTCACTATCCCGAATATTTGATGGAAGCTGCGGGTTTGGGCCTGTTTATGATTTCTGCGGCTGTATTTACGGCGCTGTTAGAACATCCGGCTTCGCCAATTTATCAAACGATCGCTTCTCCATTCCTGCGACGATTCCTCATTGGAGTGGCGATGGGGTTGACAGCGATCGCGCTGATTTACTCCCCTTGGGGCCAGCAATCCGGCGCTCACCTCAATCCTGTCGTCACCTTGACCTTTTTGCGGTTGGGTAAGATCGAACCTGGGGATGCTGGTGGTTATATCGCGGCTCAGTTTATCGGCGGTTTGGTAGGACTGTTGGTAGCAGCGGGGATTTTGCGAGAAGGGATCGCCGATCGATCGGTAAATTACGTCGTTACTACTCCCGGAGCGGGCGGTGCCGGAATTGCCTTCCTCGCTGAGTCGGTCATTTCCTTCGGTCTGATGCTGATGGTTTTGTTTGTCTCCAATAGCCCCAGTCGAGGACGATATACCGGGTTGTTTGCCGGGTTGTTAATTGCCACCTACATCACCGTAGAAGCGCCGCTTTCTGGTATGAGCATGAATCCGGCTCGGAGTTTGGCATCAGCTATCCCAGCACAACACTGGACGGCGCTGTGGGTTTACTTTACTGCACCTTTGGCGGGAATGTTGCTGGCATCAGAGGTCTACGTGCGATCGCGAGGTCGTAGGTCTGTGCGTTGCGCCAAACTGCACCACGACAACCATAAACGCTGTATTTTTCGCTGTGGTTATCAGCAACGGGGGAAGGAACTGATTTCGTTGAGCGATCGCCTGCCCCAAAACAAACGATAAACAGTCGATTCTTGCATAATGTCTCTCCGCAATAGACGATAAATTGCGTCACCGATCGAGCTTAATTTGGCGGAGACTGATTCAGTTGCTGCTGAAGCTGTTGGACTTCCTCGATCGATAATCCTGTTCCATGTGCAACGGCTTCGACTGATAAACCATCGCGGAGAAAGTTGAGTGCGATCGCCCTTGTTTTCTCTTCCTCTGCTTCTCTCCAGATCGAGCGATAAACTGTAGATTCTTGCATAATGTCTCTCCGCAATCATTCGTGACAAGTTAAGAAAAACTAGGATTTGTCAAGGAGGTAAACAAAACAGGCGAAACTCAGACTAGGAGAATATTTCAGCTTTTAGGTATCTTTATGAGCCGCCGAAAACCCAATCGCGACCA